>JAABUH010000017.1_pt1 | contig 210934 bp, 241 predicted proteins | sample 5559121 | NCBI WGS metagenome assembly JAABUH01 (sample SAMN10711871, study PRJNA513364) | rock metagenome | isolation source: Antarctica rocks | place: Antarctica: Victoria Land, Battleship Promontory nord | collected 2015-12-28
TTGCATGAGTAATGAGCTTTTTTGCATAATGATCATCGAATCTTCTTATTGATTTGAGCTTGATTAAAGATAAAGATTCAATTTGCAAATGATCACAAACATTCTGCGCGATTAATTCATCAATGAACGAATAGTCAGCTGCTTCAGTGTCAATCAATGACTTTAATGAGTAACTAATTTCATTGCTAGATAGTACACATTCAATAGTCAAAGATTTCGAAGCAAAGAGATCATTTGAACTGCTCGTTGTTGAAGAAATTAACACATCTTTCATCGCGCCTTTGATGAAAGTCACTAGTTTTTTGCCTCATTCTTCGATTTCTCTGTAAATAATTTTTTCTCTTCTTTCGACATGACGATCTCATTGAGACGAGAGGTGAATGCACAAGATGTCGAAGTACTAGTCTTCAGATGAGAGCAGTTCTTTGAAAGATGATTCGATACTTTACAGTTGAAGCAGATGATTGACATTCTTGATCATTCAGATTCGAGAGTGGAAAAAGTAGCGAGTCGAACATAGCTAGTAGTCAAGGTTGAAGCTGATGTCGACGAAGAAACAAAACGTTTTTTCGAAGCTGCTATCGATTTGACTGTTCGTTGCTCGTCACGTAGCTGATAATTGACTCGTTGTTTGTTATTCACATCTTGAAGAAAGATCTTGAGCTTATCAAGCGAGCTAAACTCTATGAAACAAACTGACAACGCGTTCTGAAGATGATTGTTGATTTTATTCTGAATGTCGTTCATCAGAGTGACATCGTCGTAGTTCAGAAAGCTGAATATTCTAGTGAATTCTGAATAGAAAGAGCTGAAGAGCTTGTTGAGCTGCTTCAGAGCGACGTATTCGCGACGACACTTTCGAATCAGGTTCTGATCTTCGTAAATTTCTTTCAGATGTTTCAGTAGCTCTGATAGTGATTGATAGAGTGAGAGAGCATCAACACGACGCTTTGCATAGATTTGCTGATCAGCATCGTCTTCTAGTCTGAAAATCACATAGACAATACGAATCTTTTCAGTAGAGTAATGATTCGCGTTGACATCGAGCTTGTCAGCTATTTTGATGTTTCATGTCTCTCAGATAGAATCATCTGTTTCGATGAAGATGAGTGAATTCGGAAGCTTGACGAACTTGTGATGATCGTTCTCGTTTCCGTTATCAGATAGAGTAGAAGATTCTCGTTGAGAGCGAGCTTCGAAAGTCGAGCTTCGTTCAACTTCAGAGCGACGAATCGAAGCTTCTTTCTGATTGACTCGTTGTTCAGCTGACTGAGTATCTTGACGAGGCATAGATCGATCAGCTTGACGTTGTTTCGCTCTGAAGTTCAATCGCTCGTCTTGTAGCTGATTGATCTTTTTCTCTAGCTCATCGTTTTTATCAAAAGCGACTTCTAGTTGTTTCGCTTTCTTTTTGTGATCGTCTTGTACAAGAAGTCAGTGTTCATTGAGTTGTAGAGTCAAGTCTCGCTGACTTCGAAACTCGTTCAGCATATTGATGACTTCGTCGAATTGATTGCTGACTCAATGAAACAGTTGTTCTTCGATGTTTATGTTTCATGAGATGACAGCTTTCTCAGCTTCGACTGAAGCATCAATGAATAGAAGTGAAACTCTTCTATTGACAGTGCTTTTAAGCAGACGAGTTGTTCAAAGTTCAACTGACTTGACGTCGTGTGTCATGATGAGAGAAGATAGAAGTTGTTGAGATAAAAGTAGATGAAGAATTGATGTTTTGAATTGATGTTTTTTGATGAGTGAAAATTCAAAGAATTTCTTGTGAATTTCAGGTAATAATTGAGTGCTTTATTCGAAGAATTTCTTGCGAATAGAATGGTGAAAATGAGTGTAGAATCGAAGAATTTCTTATGATCTAAAATGATGATGCAAATTTGAAGAATTTCTTGCAAATTTTTCTTACTGAATAGATTGTTTTATATCGTTTATTCATCGATAGCAGAATAGTAGATGATGAGCATTTATTTAATGTTAGAAGTCTGTCTAGAGCGAGTCAGATAGAGATGTCATTTAACTAGAAGATAAATGCTAAGAAAGAAAGATAGCTACGAGAAAGAAGCTGACTACATATGTGTGTTTCTCAGTCGACGCTAGGCTCAATAAAGACTAGTCAAGGTGACGAAGCGAGAATAGATCTGATAAGACTAGAAAACTGAGTCTGACAAGACTAGAATCATGACAACGAGCGCTGAAGATGCAATATCAGTCTTATCGTGATTGAAGATGAGTTTTAAATTAATGTCTACATTCTTTTTGTCTGCTGAGTACTTCTGTTGAACATTCAAAGCTACTTTCTTTCAAAAATCGTGCAGTGTCAGAGTCATTCGCTCATTCTTCTTTATTAAATATCAGATGACGATGATTTTTATAAATACTAGCACACAATTCAGATTGATGAAATCGACATGCTCAGAGCATTTATGCATTTGCTCTTGATGCAGATCTTGAAGATTGACGTCGTTTTCATCATTTATAGTAATTTGCAAGACGTCATTGACGATGAGAGTGACTTCATACTTGACTGTTATGTTCATGAATGATCTGAGCGATTTTAGCGATGACTTTGACTTCGTCGATTCTCATCTTTTCATCGATGCAGTGAACTTTGTGAATTGATTTGAAGCTGCTTGAGTCTTAGACTGATTGTCATCTAGATTCTTCTCATTCTCATTCTCATCTTCAAATCAGTCAAGCTTCGCTGATGATGACACACGCGCTTTTCGAGTGACAAGAGTAGCAGCAGTCTTAGCGACAAAGATCACAAGCTCGCTCGAGATGAGTGCGTTTACGACTTGAGAAGTCTGAGAAGCCTTGAAGGAGTTAGGCTGAGGGGTCTTGAGAGAATTAAGCCTGAGCAAAGGAAGGTCTTCTATATCTGAAAGCGCCGAGAGTGAAGAGATCTCTGCCCCTGAAGAAAGTACGATAGAATCCTTAGATACGATAGAATCCTTAGATACGGGGACGATTTTGCGTGCCTTAGAAGCCTTGGGTGCATCTAGGTGAAGCAGAGCCTTGAAGGGAGCCCTTTTGCGTCCGATACGCCTGGGGGGCATTCTGACTATCTAGGATTGCCCCCGTGTGAGGCTGAGGTTTGTATAGCTTCAAAAATGAAGCTTTGGGGTGTTTTGGGGGTGTGGGGATGATATCTAGGTATTTGCTCTATTTGCACCAAATTTGAGGCTGATTTGTGTGTTTTCCCCGCCAAATTCGCTAAAACCCGAAAACTGAACCAGACTTTTGCATACAACGATACCTTATCTCGCTAATCTCACAAGCCACAAGATCTGGAGAAATGACGCATTGCCGCAGCGTTGTCTCGAAGCTTGTTTCAAAGCTTTGAAAGGAGATTGATGAGTGAATCTTTGCTTGTTATGTATAGATTATACTTTGGCTTTGGGTGTGATATTTGCAGAATTGGTCGGACATCTCGAGTAGTCGCATAAGAACATAAGCACGCATTCCGAGACCCAAATTAGTGCAGGTTTCGTCCGCGACATAACGTCTATTTCGATCGCCAACAGTATTGCAATTGGATTTACATTAGCAGGGAATTGTATGATTCTTGACGGGAATGGTAACCAACTTCTCAAAGAGAATGCATTGGTCGAATCTTTTGCTGATTTTCGAAGGCTTCCATCCTTCGTTCAATAGTTGCCGGCCCTCGCTCACGACATCCCGAGGCAGGTCTCGATTTATGCTACGTTACAGACAATAGTAAAGCACGCCAAACGCTCACAATCCCTTCTCCCCGAGATATCAGCTGACATTTCTATCTATCTCTAGTCGTTGCTACGTCTGGCCCATCCTCAACCTACCCCCAACGAGCCTACCGCAACCCCACAGACGCCCTCGTCAAGTTTCTGGATTATAAACATGGCATCAACTGGGCAATATGGGAGTTCCGCGCCGAGGGCACAGGGTACCCAGACTCGGAGGTCTACGGACGAATACGACACTATCCATGGCCCGACCACCATCCTCCACCCTTTGCATTGATACCCAACATCATGGCTAGCATGCGCGATTGGCTCAAAGGATTGGATTCGAACCCTGGGAGGGTGGCTGTCGTACACTGCAAAGCTGGGAAAGGGAGAAGTGGAACAGTCGCGTGTAGCTATCTGATTAGTGAGGAGAGTTGGACGGTGGAAGACGCTGTGAATAGATTCACAGCCCGGCGTATGCGGTCTGGATTTGGGGCAGGAGTTAGTATACCGAGTCAGCTTCGATGGATCGGCTACGTTAAGAGGTGGACCCAGCACGAAAAACTATACGTTGAGAGGCAGATCGAAGTGCTAGAAGTTCACGTCTGGGGGCTGAGAGACGGTGTAAAGGTCTCATTAGACGGGTATGTGGACGAAGGGAGAATGATCAAGACCTTCCACGTCTTTTCGAAAGAGGAAAGAATAGTAGTGGACGGGACACCAGCAACAGGAACTCCTAACCCACAAGACGAGAAAGACTTTACACCATCGACCGCCACTCCGCAAACCGGCTCCACATCCTCCCCCCGCCCCCTTTCCCACTCCCGGACCTCCCCTCCAAACCCCCAAACCAGGCCCCCGGCCGCTTCTGCTGCCATTTTCCGCCCGCACACCCGCCTCGTCCTCCCCACATCCGACCTCAGCCTTTCCTTCGAACGCCGCAATAAAGCCGCCTACGGCTTCACCATGGTCACCTCCGTTGCGCACGTCTGGTTTAACTGTTATTTCGAAGGCTCTGGCCCCGAAAATGGCGGCGATGCTACTCCCAATGGGGTCTTTGAGATCGATTGGGAGGCCATGGATGGGATCAAGGGCAGTGCCAGGAAAGGGACGAAAGCACTAGACCGGTTGAGTGTCGTTTGGAGGGCTGTCGATGAAGCCGGTCAGCTAGGAACCAGGAAAATCGTGGAGGAGCCTAAAGAGGGACAGCCGATACTGGAGACGGGGCCCGCTGATTGGAAAGGGGTGAGTCATGGGAATGCGGCTCTCCAGAAAACTCTAGGTCTTAGGACAGAAAGTCCCCACGATAGAGGCCACAGCAAAGCCGGCAGTATCAAAAGTGCGAAGTCAACCGAGGTGGATGACGACGAATTTGTGGGGGTCAAACCACATGGGCCAAGTGGCGAGGAACATATACCGCTTCCGGATGAGCCGCCTTCTCAGCAACGACGTTCTGAGAGATCCGGTACGGCTGATAAGGTGGAAGAGGGGGGGATAGATGGAATTACGAGGGGGATCCAGCATGTGAATACCGAGGATCTGCCTGGAGGGGTGCCGGAAGGTGAGATGAAAGCGCCGAAGGACCATGTGGTTGGGCAGATCATGAGGGAGGATGAGAATTTCAGTTCGTGATATTCACCAGCGAGACGGGATACTCAGACATGACACCTCTAAATAGACAGTAGACCGGGCTAGGAGACGGTGTGAAAAGAGGCATAGAACACGTTACTACTACGGGGGCGCCGCAAGAGAGACAGCAACGCCCAAAGATTTTTAGCCTAAGCGGATTGTTGATGAGCGTGAGAATGATACCCATTTAGAGCAGGGACTGCATCGCATCGGTGAGGATATGGGTGTGGGGAAGAAAGAGGGACCGTAGAGCATAGAGTATATAAATTTTCAACCGAATACCGTAGAAGTACATGTTATGGTCTTGACTTGAGTCGATGTCGTATATTCCAAAGAAGGCTCGAGGTCTACAGGATTCTTGGATGAGGCTTTGCTGAAGTTCGTGTCCCATTTAGAAATTCTACATGTTCTCGAATTATTTTCCTTTCTAATCTTGAAAAGCAATTGCAAGATCGAAGAATGAACCATCAGGGGGTGATCGATTTAAATTTTCTGTTCTCCCTCCATAGGAAAGATTGTCGAACGATGTAATATTCTATAGAAAATGACTCAAGGTGAAACATAAGACGACAAGAATAACTTGAGGAGATCAAAATTTAAAATGTTATCGAAAAGACAAAAGGTCGGTCTTGAGGTTTCTAGGGTTAGGTTTAAATAATCTTCAAACGCAATAACCAAAATCCATCCTCGACTTCTGAACCGCCCAGGAAGGAAAGGCGGGTTAGAAAAAGGGCGTTCAGCGAAGAGATGTCCCAATGCCCAAATACGCCCCCTTGATTTCTCAGATTAGTACAATTTTCAAAACAAACGAGCACAAAACAAGCAAAAGGAAGACTCACTCCCTCCACTCACTCAACCAGCGGAGAAGTGGATTTTGTTCAGGTCTGGATACAATGTAAAGTACAAGTATCATCGACGCCGCTCAATGACAAGGAGCTCCTTTTCCTATGCATACAAAATCCTCTCCCGAATCTAATACCCCCTTTGAGTATCTTTAAAACCCCAAGGTATACACACGACCGACTCAAGGGACTTAGGCGACAACTTCCCCACCATCTACCATCACGGGCTCCCATGGCCTCCCATCCTCGGCGTCGCTGGGGACCCTCACTTTTAGTGGACTGTACATATACCATCCCTTCAGCGCCGCCACCGCTGCCCGTATCCTCGCTTCATCTAGACTTCCCCCAACCCCTTCCCCAAGCTTTTCTTTTCCTGAAAACACCCCCACAACAAACACCGGATGTCTGCTCATCCTTCCCGTCTCCCGCAATATTCTCGCCACGGGCGAGTCAAAGCCCTCGCGAGCGCAGAGTTTCGAGAGGTCACGCGTGGGTTGCCGGAACTCGAAGAGCTTGCTGACATTGAGGTGCCGGGAGAGGATGTGTTCCCTGAAGAAAAGCTTCGCGCTTCTTTTGCCGCAGTGGAGGTATACGGCGCCCATGAGCGCTCTGACGAAATTCATGCTTGCTCTTTCGAGCGTGATCCCTCTTTCCGCTTTCGCATGCGCGTCTTGCTCGCGCAGTTTGGGACGCTCGGCGTAGTCGGTTTCGGTGCGGTTGATTTCTTCGCCGAAGTAATCATCGTAAACGGTGCGGCTGGACATGCCTCGTCGCCAGCCCTTTTCTGCGTTGGGTCTGTCTGAGGCGCTCCTTTCTGAAACGGTATCCTCTAGTTCTTTAACTTGAATGCCCGTGCCATCGACGGAGGCATTGCCAGGTTCTTGGCGCTTGCATTGGAGGTAGCCTGGGTCAACCTCGCCTCCAGGCTCGGCAGCAGCTTCTACACCCCACTCTCGTGTTATAGCGGCCAGGGTTTTTGGACCACAATATGCCCACATGGCTGCGAAAACTACTTCGGTAGGTAGTCGGGGAAAGCGACATAGTATCGCTTCAGCGGTGTAGTAGCCGAAAAGGTCTCCGCCAAGGACGGCGAGGGAGGCGTTGTTGAATAGGGGGTCGATATCAGCGGTAGGGTCGATGAGGCAGCGTGCGAGCGTTCCAAGTGGTAGACGAGGGGACAGGGAGAGTCGAGCATGCAATGCAGAGAGCTTTGCAGAGGAGGATGCGCGGGAAGGAGGTGGAGAGGGCATTTTTTGGAGAGAGAACGGTGGCGGTCGCAACGGTGAGGGAGCTTCATCTGCATTTACTGAAGGGTCATCTATGCTTTGTTCTTGTTGTAGTAGAGGAGAGGCGGCGGTGGATTGTAGGCGAAGGTTGCGAGCAAGTTGATTGTGGAGGCAGCATGGCCTTGTTCGAGGAGTGAGCAGGCAGCCGCTCCATCGTAGGACGCGGAACCTTTGCATGTGTAAACCTCCACTGGTAATGACCTTGCTGTCCCTTGCGACTTCAAACTCGGACGATTGGAACTGTGGTGAATATCAATATCGTGTGCTGACCTAGGAAATTTCTTGGGCTAAAAGTCGTGTCGTGAAAGTGCAGGGGTTGTACAGCGGACGGCGGACGCTAAGCTAAATACCTTCACCTCGACTGCTTCTCAGAATATCTGCAGCAAGCTCTGTATCAGATTGGAAAATCATCATGGAGGGAGATCACTCAATCAAGACAGTCCAATCGAAAGGTGCTGCTGTCTCTCACAGCAGTGGAGGGAAAATACCGTAAGCGCTATATGCCATTCCGCCTACTCTTCTCAACTCGGGGGCTCTATACCCATGGCTGACCCTGACACAGCTATCCTAAGCATGTATGGTCACCCTCTGGAGGATGGTACGCGCAACCGGCGAATTGGAAGGCAAATACGGCAGTAATGGGAGCCGTCATCGTTGGCATTGTGGCAATGGTATGGAGCGTTAGTGCAGATCGAGAGGTGCGGACCAGGTTTCCTGAGAAAGACAGATTCTTTCCAAGTCGATGGTGGGCAGATCCTCAGTTGAGATACAGCCACATTATCAGATCTGACAGTACTATGGTGTAGGTGGAGCAAGCAGATCATAGAGCACGAGCGAGCCGCGAAAGGGCAGTAATAGCCTCCTGTCCTCAGACATCATTGCTGGCGTTTTGGTGAAAGGAAGGGGCTTTATATCCCCCATATAGGGAAGCATTCACAATCATTAGACACTTAAGGCACATATATCATTATGCAAGCCATGGACGTAGATTTCTTTACAGAGACCCCACTCCCAATGCTGATGATTAGTAGTTCTAAGGACGGCCACAACAGGAGTTACCATATAAAGTAGTGTATCAATCAAGGCTCTAGAGGAGGAATGCCTGCGTCTTACCAATACCATTAGTTAAATAGTGGTAAGTGCGGGCCATCAAGATCGAGTTAACAAATCCTGTCAGGATCAAGCAGCAGGGCTACCTTCCCGTATCATCTTTCCATCATTCATGCCGTCTCCAGCAGGTTCATACAGTGAAGCGTTCCGCTGCTGTTCATCCGTGAGTGGCAGTACATTGAGTCTTATCTCGAATTGGCTCGTCCGATCATAGACGCTTTCGCCGTTCCACAGCTCTCTCCCATCGCGCTCGCTATAGCTTAGCTTCGGCATTCCTACCTGCTCGATTGCAAAGCTAGCGGCAACAGAACCGTACATGCATGCAACCTCGAAGTCGGTCAGGCGTCCAGCATGAGGTTCAGTCATCAGCCCAATACAGAAGCCACCAAGAAACGCGTTACCACCTCCGGTTGGGTCCACAACCTTCCCACTCTCGAATTTGCGCTTCTCCGACTCGTGTTGGACTTCTTCGATTTGGGTGTTATCGGACTTGCTTGAAAAGCCATAAAAAGCCGGGAAGGAAGTGTGACGGGCGGACTGGGCGCAGTAGCAACCACGCTCACCAAGCCGAACCACAACGGCGCCAGGTTTGCAGCCAAAGCCTAAGGTCAACAATTCTTCGCATTTGCTTCTCAAGATTTGGTAGCCCGAGTCTTGATCCAGATCGATCTCGACACCGCAAAGAGCGGCAAATTCATCGAGGTTTGGACTAATGACATTGACAAACTTCAGCGCCTCCATGCAATTAAGGAGTTCGCTTGGTACACACAAATCGGGCACGGGCTCCCAGACGAATATAGGCCGTTCCATCGTCCCCGGTAGGAACTTGCCATCGAGCTCAAGCGCTTTGCGTTTCTCAAGGATGCCTTGAACAAGCTCGATGCAACGTCTTGGGGAGCAGATTAAGTGGTAGGTCTTCGAGTTGAGGTGTTCAGAAGGGAGGACGTTTTGATCGACTCGGATCTTAGGGGTCAAATACATGAATTCTTTGGATCATGCACTATCAGCCCATGTTTGGTCCTTCGATTAATTGAAGATGTCTACCTCGATGCTCTTCATTTGTATAATGATTGAGACCTCGTGTCGTCAGGCGTTCGGGAGTCCTTATAAAGTTACACCGCGTTTGCCATGAGCAAATTTCTTGCTCTAGCTCTCGTGGAAAGTCGGAACCTCTGTGCACTACCCATCCGACGAGTACAGAAGATGGCGGTTTCCGGAAGAGTCTTGCTCCGAGTGCTGCCCAAGAGCCTGCTCCTCCCATGATTCCAAGTACTGGTGGTCTAGGCGGAGGATACCATATCTCATCTGTAATTGCTGAGTTGTGCGACCAAGCTCTCTCTCCAAGCTGACCCACCAATGATGAACATGCCAAGCGTACAGAAATCCATTCTGAGAAGTCCTTCACCAGGCTTATGTAACTCTACAACGCACCTTTGCCTGACATCCCAGGACTGCTCATCATGGAATTCCCCCAGCACCTCTAAAAAGGTCTGACCCTTTGCTGGGCAGCAATCTTCCGAGAAACCAAACTCGATCAGAGAGAGTTTCTTCACTTTACATAGGTCGGGTCTAGGTAGTAGGTAGGTAGGGAACTCTTTAGCCAATATCGATTATGTAAGCGTAGCTAAATCCCGGTCTATCCCAGAAATGAAATACTTTGAGCATAAGACACTGAAGCTACATATATACCGTCGTGACTGTGATACTTGTGAATTATTGACGCGGTCAGGAGGCTTGTTTGACTCTGCAGCTTCCAAAGCAGCAGGTTGCGTTCTGTTCACTCCTTCGACAGCTACAGCATTGCTCTTACAGAATGGCCAACAGTATGAATAACCTAACGACGCTCATCAAGCGGTACGTTGCATGAACTTGTCTCTCATGCTCTATCGAGACCGCCTTTTCTTCTCTGCATCATCCATAAACAGCCCCCTTGCCAACAATAGACACCAACCACACCTTTTCTTCAGTAAAAATGCCTCTGGCCTCGCTAACAATTATCCGCAGGCTCGAAGCTGCAACTTCACGTTTGGAGGACTTAGTTCCGACAATGAGCGACGCATCTGCGTCAACGAACGGAGTTCCAGCATTGCCGGAAGCAGGTCTCGCCACCGGCCGTGGAATTGATCGACCAGTGGGAACTATTGCCTCTCCACAGCCTGTATTTGAACCTCTACCACCAGCCATCGATGACTTTGATGGCTTGATCAACGGGGACGTCAAGACGTATGTGAACATGAGTGAAGAGATTGGAGGCCTGGTAGCGGAACAGGTACACCACCAGGAGAACTTCGACATTGACGAGCAAAGATATGCTGACGAAGAAGTCCGCCGCTGTTTTACGCTCTTTTGCAGCTCAACGTAAATTTCTCATCGTTACCACAAAGGCGAAGAAACCAGATATCCAGTCGCCGGTATACATGGAGATATTGAAGGAGTTGCAATCAATGATGGGTGCCGTGAGCGATATACGGGAAGCCAACCGACCTTCGCCTCTTTTCAACCATCTTACCACTGTTTCGGAAGGAATCGCTGTACTTGGCTGGATTACAATTGACCCGAAACCGGCAGCTTTTATCGGCGATATGCTGGGTAGTGCTCAATTCTACGGCAATCGTGTGATCAAAGAGTATAAAGAAAAGTAAGTTTCACTGACTATGCCTACTCCACATAAGTTTAACCTCGTTGCAGAGACCGTATCCATGTTGAATGGGCACAGGCTTTCTACCGTATCTTCACTTCGCTTACTAGCTACGTCAAACACCATTACCCGTCGGGCGTCACATGGAATAATAGAGATGGGATAGACCCGCTGGAAGCTCTCCACGAGGTCCAGTCAGGTCAATCATCATCTAAGCCCGCTACCACACCTTTGAACTCAGCGACTCCACCTCCACCACCCCCACCACCTCTCCCGACGTTTGACAACCCCCTAACGAACGGCGCCTCCACCACATCCACGAATGGCGGCACCGCCGACATGGGCGCCGTCTTCGACCAGCTCTCAAAAGGTGAAGCGGTTACGTCCCATCTCCGCAAAGTCGAACCATCCTCTCAAACCCATAAGAACCCGACTCTCCGCGCCGGCGCGGCCGTTCCTTCTGCTCCCACTCGCACCGCATCTCAAAATAGCGCTTCCTCCCGCGGCAAGTCCCCCTTGCCGGGTAAAAAGCCTAAACCAGAGAGCATGCGCACGAAGAAACCCCCAAGAAGAGAACTCGACGGCAACAAGTGGATCATTGAACACTACGATTCCCATGACGGCATGCTGGAAATCGAAGCCTCCATCACGCACTCCATTCTCATCTCCCGATGCACCAAAACCGCCATCCGCGTAATTGGCAAAGCAAATGCCATTAGCATCGACAACTGCACCCGCCTCTCTCTCGTCATTGACAGCTTGGTGTCGTCCGTAGACGTAATCAAATCCCCGAAGTTCGAGATGCAAGTGCTTGGCACGTTGCCGACTGTCATGTTGGATCAGGTGGATGGGGCGGCGGTTTATCTCGGGAAAGAGAGCCTGGACACGGAGGTATTTACTAGTAAGTGTGCAGGGGTGAATATCAACCTACCCGGCAAGGGGGAAGATGATGATTATGTGGAGAGGCCGGTGCCGGAGCAGATGAAGAGTGTGGTCAGAGGGGGAACGGTTGTTAGTGAGATTGTGGAACATGCTGGATAGCGGTGAGGGGCTTTAAGTGTTTGTAGGATATTTTGGGGGTTGGAGAAACATGCCCGCTATCCGGTCGATTGGGGGTTTGCTTTTCAGGTGGGCATCTGGGAGGTGCTTCCATATTAGGAGCGGGTGATTTGGCTACAATGGAGGGAACTAGCGTTCTGTAATAATATTGTATCTGCATCAAATCATTGACATCTATGTCGTCGATCAGCGCTTTTATCGTCTTCCAAACAGGAAGAAGAGCTAGAAAGCCATATGTGCACAGGTATCTTCGGGGCTTGCAAGCCTAGTGTTAGCACGTGCGAGTAATTGGAGTCTCGAAATCGTTGTTGCCCATGCTTCTTGGGACTCGTTTGTACGAAATCGCTAGTGGAAAGATGATGCCTTTGAGTGCTAGTCCACTTTTGGAATCCGAGGAGCATTCTGTTGCCCATTCGTGCATCGTTAGGTGACTCAGTCACCCCATCTCAGGAGTCGCCATCTTTGATATCCACCTTCTTGGCGCTACCTTGCTCTCCAGCGCCATCGTCATTATCCTCGCGCGCACGCTTCTTAGAGGCTGGTTCTGTGAAGGTTACGGGAGCAGTATCTGGCATAACAGTGTCATGGGGCTTTTCAGCTGTCATTGCTCTTCCATTCTCCTTGGTGATGCGTTCAGCGGCTGGAGACTCGGGTTGAGCTGGGGTGCTGCTTTGATTGGTTAGGTCGAGGCCCAGTAGACAAGTGTCATATATGAGATGCGCAGGACCTACTTTTCATCTCCGTCTTCTTTCTTTGCATCGTTCCTATCCCTTCCATTACGGTCTCTCCCATCCCTATCACGGCCTCTGCCCCTCCCACCGCCTCGGCCACGGCCAGCGCTCCCGAAGCCCTTGTGTCGCCCACCATTTCTATCTTTGAAGCCGGACTTGCTATCTTCGTCTCGCCGGATCCTCCAGTCGCGGTTATCGTTATCACCGCGCTTGTCACGGTGGCTCGATGGTTGGTCACCTGAATGCGGCCGAACCTTGCCTGCTCTAATATCATCGACTTTTTCATCACAGTACTGCTTCTTGCTCTTGATCGCGAGGTCATTGCCTTTCCATTTCGGTTTAGGTTCCAGAGCGAGGAAGGCCTTCTGAGTCGCTTCTGAGTCGAACTCAACGAAAACGCTGCCTTTGAAGATCTTGTTGTTTTGACGACGTAAACGAACGGAATTTGTAGAGCCGTGTTCTGCGAAGAAAGCTTCGATATCGAATTGGGTGCTCGGCATTTCCTCGCCAAAGCCCTTGACATAGACGCTTCTGGCCATGGCTGCGTCCTCGTAGACTTTCTGAATTTCGACCATGGGTTTATCCTTGAGATGTTCGGGAATTGGGGCTTTTCTCTGGACACAGCTATCGTCGTCGGTAACAACAAGGATTTCACTCTCTTTAAGAGCATCAATGACGGCAGAATAGGGTTGAAAATGGCGCATGCGTTTGAAAGAATGTATGATGCTGATTGGGACAGGAAGATTCCGGTGGCCTTCGACTTTGGAATAGAGGAAATTGTCGGACATAAGGTTGGAGTCTGAAAAGTAGAATTCAACCTGCTTACGGATTTCCACTGGATCACTACTTACTGGCTGAGACGTGAGGTCGGATTTGACGTTTTGTTTGAAATTCTTTGGGGAGCGGTTGCGGTTGTTCCATTTTTGACCTTCTCTGACTTTATCTGATGTCACACCGTCTTTTTTCGATTCGCTGTTCGTCCCCTTTTCGGCTGGAGCTTCGTGACCTTCCGTCTCAACAGCAACTGTGTTTTCAGTTTTTGTGCTCTTGTCCTCTATCAAGGCATCATTGTCTACTTCAACGAGAGTTAGCTTGGTCTCAACCGTTTGGATAATCTGTAGTGGAGTGCGGTCTTTTGTAATAACGGTAGGCTGGGAGAACTAGATATATACCAAGTGTTTCCTTGGGAGCTTCTGGCAATGCCTCATTCTCCGAGGTGTTAACAGTCTGATTGTTTTCAAAAGATGTTGCAGAAGGGTCCGGCTCAATCGTCTCAACTGCAATATCGACCATCTTGGCCCCTTTTAGATGTGCGTATCAAACAAGGTAGCAGCGGCCAGCGATTAGAAATAGAAGGTCGAAACTGTATGCAAGAGATTAATATGAGCAGCTCTCCAGCTTCCCCAAGACAGAAAATGAATTGTAATGGTGACTCGGTTGGAGAAGTCCGAATTGGAGGTGTTGGTGTTTGCAGGATCTTGACCTGCGCTCTAGGGTCAGAGCGTGGAGAGTGAAGCAGAATGAATTGACAGTAAGTGCCTTGAAGAGCGCAGCACGTTCGGTAGCTAGTTGGATGAATGGTGAATAGGATGAAAGTGGGAGCTTCTTTTCCGTGCCCGCAATTCGAGCTTCTCAAGCGAGGGGCAAGTTTTCCCGACCTAAATTCTTTGACCGAGGACCTCTGATCTGATACCAAGTCAAAGAATATCCAGCTACCAGTACCAAGTAACAGGAGGTTTCACAATGCGAAAGCGATTTCACGGTCTTAAACGACTGGTAAGTAAAGATAGCACAGCTCCTCCATTAATAGTGTTTCTAATTTCCCGTTCAGAAAATCCGACAATCCTGGAATAAATACAATCTCTACAATCTTTCTCGTGCCGAACTGCCCAAGTACGCAGATAGAACCTACTTCCAACAGAAATGGACTTCCAAAGCTCTTACACGTGCTTATCATGGAGAAACGATACGGGAGAAGAAATGGCAGATGCTGTTTCGGCCATCGCTACGCTCCGTGGTGCCTATGGATCACAGATATCTCGCTCGTTCGGACGGATCAGAACAAGCTCTAGGGAGGGGCGCGGGCCTTGAGCCTGCACCTGATATGAAGCCGAAGCCGTTCCCCAAAACTCCATACATGAATATGGTGTATGCGCCAGTTGAGAGGAGACTTGACACCGCAGTATTCCGAGCATTGTTCGCCAGCAGCACACGACAAGCTAGACAATTCGTGGTTCATGGATATGTGAGGGTCAATGGCAAGAAGGTTCATATCAGCCACCTTATAAAGGAATGTAATTGATGACTGAGGATACTCTAGATGATCTATCCAGGGTACCAACTCAACCCCGGCGACATGTTCCAAGTCGACCCCGAGCGCGTCCTTTTCGCCACCGGCGCCTCTAAAGATGCTAAAGAGCGTCGCGCAACGCGCAAATTCCGCCAGAAAGGTTCCTTATCGGAGGAATCTCCCTCCTCAGAAACCCTCCCAACCACACCTGACTCCACCTCCGCTGATTCACCCGCCGCATCCTCCCCAAAACAAACCCTAACAACCCTCCTCAGCAATGCTCGCTCCGTTCTGACCGCCCCATCCGCGTCCTCCCTCTCCGCAAAACGCAAACAAGATCTACGCGCCTTTCAACGAACCCTAAAACGCACTCTCTCCCGTCCCAATTCCCTAACCGATAGCATCGAAGCCCAGCTCTTAGAAATGACCGCAAACCTCAACATCGCCCCGGCTTCCAGCGCCACCCCAAACTCTGCCGACTCCCCCGCGCCCTCGAGACCCTCTCTAGCTCCCACGGACGAGGCAACCCTCAAAAAAGCCATCGAGGCCGCAAGAGATAACCCTATCGATGCATCAAAGCCGTACGCAACGCCCTGGAGACCGAGAGAGTGGATGTCGGCGTTTGTGTTTGTGCCACGGTATTTGGAGGTGCATCATCGGGTGTGCAGCGCGGTGTATATACGGCATCCGGTTGCGAGGCCTGGGTTGGGGGAGGTGCCGACGCCGTATAATACTGAGATTAATGCGTTGGCTTTTAATTGGTATTTGAGGAGGAGGTAGGGGCGACTTTTGTGGCAAGGTGGAGAGTAGATACAACATGGAGTGTGGGAGACTGGCATGCAGATGGCTACCCTATCTTTGCGATGGAAAGGACGAAATGTACGATGGTCATAGGCTTGAGCCTTACGCATGGAGATGGGACATTGGCGGTATGAGGGTCTGGAATGTAGTATATAGGCATTCATATAGATTGTAGCATATTACAGCGTACATCAGCTCAATTATACATCCTCATGTACCTTCCATCTCAGCAGGTTACATCCATATCATTCTACCAGACATCAAACCACCCCCCCACTACTCAACTTCCCCCCCCTTCTCCTTCTCTCCCTACTAATCTCCTCCTCCCCTTTCCCATCCATCCCCCTCCCACCCCACCACTCCCTTACCAACCCCTCCATCCTCACCCTCTCCATGCCCTCCTCTTCCCCCTCCCCCACCAACTCCCAAACCCTCTCATCCTCCCTTTCACTACTCTTCCTCGCCAACGCAACCACAGTCCCATGCCTCGGCCACCATCCCATCCCCTTCATCTCTCGGAAATACCTCCACGCATCCTCAAAGCCTTCTTCCTGTTCCTCGGCAGTGTCGAGGCAGACGAGGATAAGGCGATCGTATGTAAGGGCGTTGGGTGGGACCTTTAGGGCGACCATTTCAGAGGCGAGGAACATGGCTAGGTCTTTGCGGTGATAGTATTTGCAGCCGCGGAAGAGGACGTTGAAGGTGGTGGTGTCGGGACCGCTGGGACAGAGCGTGTGCAGGGTTTTGTAGGTTTCGATGGCGGATTCGAGGTCTTGGTGGTAGATCGAGGCTTCCATGATGACGTTCACGGCTACAGTGGGGATTTCGCGGTCTGCGTAACGCAGGTCGTGGAGGATCGAGAGGGCGGTTGCGGGGAGAGAAGAGGACTCCTTTAGGTGGGTGTAGATAGGGCGGGTGGAGGCTTCGGTGGGGGGAACACTGGCGGCGGTCATAAGGGTAAGGAGTGTGAGAGCCGTTCTGAGGTCGCCGGCCGAAAGGTATGATTCGAGGAGGGCTTCGTAGTGATGAAGTGCGGGGGTATGGGTACGGTTGCCAAGGACTCGGAAGACATCGGTTCCTAAGTGAAAGTCACCGTGACGAGAGGCGGTGTTCAAGATGTTGAGGCAAATGCCGGACGGCGGATTGAGGTAGCCGGTTTCGACGCGTTTGCGCCAGGTGTAGAGGGTGGCAGGGTAGTGGAGGGTGCGGCTGGCGGTGTCAAGCAAGTAGAACCAAAGGGTTGGGGAGATTTGAAGCTCGCCGTTGAGGATGCGATACTTGATTAGTCGGAGGACTTCGTCAAATTCTTCTGCATCACACATAATGTATGTAACCATGTCATACAGCCAGGGATTTATTTTTGCGCCATCCAATTGCAGTTGTTCGAGGGCCTCCAAAGCTAGCTCCACTTGACGATCTCTAAGCATTCCCACTATGACATTGTGCCAGCCTTCATTCGATATTGAAAACCATCTTTGGCGTAGCTCATCGAGGATGTCTTTCCGCAGTATGTAATCAGGGTGGATAGCAAGAACCTAAAAAAAGACCATAAGCTGACAAGTCACCTTTCTTTCCAAATTAACCCACCTTCAGCGCAGCATGATAGGCAGACGAGTCTGGTGTGAAGCCCTCGTCTCTCATCTCCTGCAGTAGTCCCTTAACCTCGGCCGGAGAGCCATGCTGCGGGTTTGTGTTCGCAAGGAGTAATGCCAAGTACAACCTAGGATTCGGCTTCTCGCCCCGGTCTCTGACAAGTATCTTCGCAAGTGCCTGCACCCGTAAATAGTTCCCCGTGTTACCTGCGCGCCGTAGCTCCTCATAAGCAGCTTCGGTTGGAAGATCCTGAAGCTGGCCTCCACCTGATAGCTCATGTGGATCGCCTGAAGCGCTGACAAAGGATTGCTTCTTTGATGTACGATGCACGTATGCCCGCGGTGGCATTTGAGGGCGCCCTCCTTTTGGTATACATGCCAGAGCGTAATTCCGCTGTTGCGAAGCTTTTAAACATCGTCGAAAAGCCTGCTTCACCGGTTTCGAACAGAGATAGGGTCTTGTAAGCCACACTGGACTGAACGACGGGCATAGACAATGCCATAATGCGTCAATTGTCGTTAGCACACGTGGCATTGATTGCGGAGGACATTAACCTCGACTTTCGCTCCCTCGTAAATCTCGCCTAAGAAGCGCTCTTATCGCGGTTATGCATCGGCTCTTAAGATATCGATTTGCCGCGTCCCCTCATCCGCCCCCAATTAGAAGTGGATTTCATCGAATATCTCTCGAAATGATCGGCGTGGCTTTACCTATTTATAAAGCAGGCAACTAATGTCTCTTCAAATGCAGTCAGCTTACTGTACTCAGCAATGGGATTGGTTCCTGAATTTCATCCGTTTCTGTCTCTTATCTTCATGGGTGTTAAAGTCCGCATATAAAGGACCTGCAAAGGCCCTTACCGAGACTCTGTGTACGGACCGGGTGCTTCAACATGATTTTCCAACCCACTATCCTCATTCTCGCAGCGCTGCAACTAGTCTCCTCATTCCCAGTCGAAAACTCTAAGACTCATCAGCCCCGAGCTCCAGAACACTTTGCACACCCTGGTGTTCTTCTTGATACAGCTCAACTCAACTTGATCAAGTATAAGGTGGCTCAAGGCGCACAACCATGGAGCAATGCCTACAGTGCTATGCTTGCAGATCCCCTGGCATCTCTTAGCCGTACGCCCAGTCCTACTACCATAGTTCAGTGTGGGCCGACGAGCACGCCAAACATCGGTTGTACGTCGGAGAGACAGGATGCTCTTGCTGCTTACGCCATGTCTCTAGCCTGGTACATTTCTGACAGTACGAAATATGCGCAAAAGGCCATCTCCTATATGAACGCCTGGGCTCAGACCATCCAGGGTCATAACAATAGCAATGCGCCGTTGCAGACTGGCTGGTCCGGAGCGTCATGGGCTCGAGCTGCTGAGATCATTCGCTACAGCAATGCCGGCTGGGCTGCGAGCGATATTGCCACTTTCGAGAACATGCTTCGCAATGTATATCTTCCCGAAGTTATAGTTGGGTCTAACAGTAACGGCAATTGGGAGCTCGGTTAGTGGCATGCATTCTGAGTCCCTCATTCGTTCTTCTGATTCTCTAGGGAAGTCATGATGGAAGCTGCAATTGGTATAGCGGTGTTTCTCAACGACGGCGACAGCTACGATAATGCCATGGCAAAGTACCTGGGTCGTGTTCCTGCATATGTGTATCTTACGCAGGACGGGCCGTATCCAAAAGCCGCCCCTGGAAGCGGACTTACAACGGAAGCTCAGATCATCAAATACTGGCAAGGGCAAAGCACCTTCGTAGATGGTCTATCTCAAGAGACCTGCCGAGACTTCACCCATACAGGCTATGGCATTTCCTCCATCTCCCATGTAGCCGAAACGGCTCGCATCCAGGGCACTGATCTCTACACCGGAGATACTGGAACTCGACTGCGGTATGCGCTTGGGTTTCATTCCCTCTATGCGCTCGGGGCTGCAGTACCATCCTGGCTATGCAATGGTGTGATCAAAAAGGGCCTTGGTCCCAGTGAGTACATGTTATTGGCTCTCCCTCCTCCCTGACCTGTAAATATCTGATGCCATGCAATAGTCACCGAAGTCGGTTTCAACGCGATGCACACAAGGCTTGGATACAGTATGCCGAACACCGAAAAACTGACCCTCCAACAGCAGCCTGCAGGAACGGACATTCTCTTTGTAGGATGGGAGACACTGACCCATGCTAACAATACTGCCTAATCTGGTGTCGCATCTGAGGGCGTTGATAATACCTGCACTCGTTACACTCCCAGATGTGTGGACCGAATTCTACATAGGTTCTTGCCTCCTAGACGTATAGAGGGATCTATGTCAGTGACAAATAGCAGCAAAGATCTCACAAAATCAACGTTAACGTTTCGGATTGTGAAATGCTGCTTTGTGATACATGGGATCTTGCGTAAGGTTGCGCCGAAGGCGCTCTTATCCCTCAGATACTCCTTAGCATTATGAATAGGGGATTCCTGATAATGTTGTCCGTGCTCATGGACATAATAGGTACTTAGACGCTTCACCCACTGGACGTAAGATATTCATGATTGTGTCATTCCGGGAATGGGAAGGTAGTTGTGGCGGCCTCCTTCATCCACTTCAGTTTTCTCTTCCGTAGGTCTCTTGTAGACTTCCAGCATTGCAGTTGTTGTCATTTCCATAGAATCAGGATGGACCCCGCTTCTGCGACACCTTTCGAAAAGGAACATCAGTATGCACGAAGGAGAAGAACGTTTGGCTCCCAAGTAGTACCGCATTTTGTGCTTGTCAAGTCTAAGATGAGTATCAGTCTCGCTCTCGATACGACACGTCTCAAAGCAAGCGGAGGCCCGTCCGAAGACTCTAAAACCCAAGATATCGGTCCCATGTGCTTCATGCAATACATGGATGCCTTGAGATCTCTAACAGTCGCATGACGCTTGGATCCATCTTGCGGTCGGCTATCTGCACTTGTGACCTGAATCTCAGCCGACGCAGTGTAGCGCAGCCCTCTCTTGCAAATAACCCTCCCAAATGCCTCTTTCCACGGTATCAAAGCTCACACTTCTTGGTTCGTTCCGTGGTATCATATCCAAGCCTTACTTATCACTTCTCCTTCTTATCCCCTCCCTCTCCCTCTTGCTCTCCCTCCACCGGCCCTGCCTCTCTCACCCCTGCCCCTACCACCATGCTCCCCTCTCGGTGCTCCTCCCCTCCCCCTCCCACTACCACTTGGCTGACTCTGCTGGTCCTTTACCAGATCAATGATCTCATCCGGTACTCTCAGGTATTTAATCTGTTGCCCATCGAATATCAGCGGCGTGCACCGATGAGTATTCCCCTGCTGCCAGAAGATGTTTGGCGGGGGGTTAGAGACATACGTTATTTCCCCGTACATAAACCTCAGGAAGTCGGAAAAATTTGTCGCCATCGGGAGATGTCTGAACGACCTCTTTGAGAGTTAGGTTCATCCAGGTGTCGCAGCTTATTAGATGGCCATTCAGAGTTTCGCCGTTTTTGAGCTCCACGAGCATGGGGTGGCCTTGCGCGGCGGTTAGGAGGCCGAGGGGGAGCTAGGATTTTTTCTTCAGCTGGGAACGAAGCTTGTGGGAAGGATGAGGGCTTACCATGATAGCGACTGGTGAAAGACGGGGGCAGAAGTGGATAGAGTGGGGAGATTGAGCTGGATTGGATATTGGACTTGATTTGATGTAATTAATTAGACGCGCGTTTAAGCACTACAAATAGATACATGAGCAACCTCATTACTCTAATCACCTTGTTCTCATCTTCACCGGCGTTTGGAATTGATGAATATTGCAGAGAGCGTCATCAAGGTTTCACTAATCTTGTTAAGTCCTTCAATTCCAATGGTCCTACTGTAACGCTCTCTCGAAGACTGTCTGACGACCAGGGCAAGCTTGGATGAAACCTAGCTGCGAGGTTCCTGCATTAGGTTCTTGCTCCTCATCCTGCCCTCATCTCTTTTGTCTACATGCGATCTGTGCTGGTCTCTGCTTCTATAAGGTTCTCAAGTCAACTAGTATTGATGCAGCGCATCTTCCTTCGTTTGCTCTGCGCCGTTGTAGTGCGTATTCTTAGTCATGATTCGAACACTTCCGGCCCAACCATCTGTTACCCAAGATTGAAGCTGCCTGCGTGAGGCTGAGTTGACCGCTATTGCCTTTTTTAATTTTCAACTCATACTTCCATTCGGGGACCCACAGAGAAGTCTTAACGATGGGTGAAGCCCAGTATACTCAACCGAAGACATCACGATCAACATAGGTGATGGAAGAGATATCTCTTTCACCGTTATCAACGTCGCACTTCCCCGGCCGTGTTCACCGGGCGCATACGGTACTATAGACCTAGTGGAGGCGAAATCCAATTTCCTTCAACTTGGTGACCTGTGTCACCTCTACATAGTTTTCTCAATGATGTTGAACCGCCTCCTAGAGGATAATGAACTGGTCAAACACTTTGAAAAGCAAGGGAGGTTTGCTCAGCAGCCAAGTGTCACATCCTTGAAAGCATCAGCGGCTAACGGGTGGCCTCTGCATTCTGAGATTGCGAGCGCTGGAAATGGGAGAGCAACGGCTGGGCTTGGTTTGGAGAATATCACTACCCTCTGCCAGAAGGTCAGATATGGATACTTCGTGACTACTTACTCGAAATTGATGATCAGGCCTGGACGGATATCAACATCGATGAGAATATCATGTTATTAATGATCTCTACTATTCACCGCAATGCCTGGTCTCTGAGTAGCCCTCATGTCGTATCATGCCGATTCGGGTAGACGATATTACCTCCACTTTGGACGAATGTGTCAAGCTAGACCATTTAGATACGGGATCTGTAGCTGCCTTTCAGCGGGCCTATCGATGGCTGTGGAAAACTGTCTCTCAAATCATCAAAAGTGCACGCGATCTAATAGATTACCAAATTCTCTTCCGACTCGGGTGCTTGCTGTTGGTGGAGAGGAGGGATCACATTGACTCATACCTTCAGATGTATGACCCAGAGCGTGATGGCCAAAAAAATGCCTTTTTGACCTAGAGCCACCGCTGGGGTAGTTCAAAGATGCTCACTACGATAACGGACAAATAGCATCCAGGTAAGCAGGCATTCCACTTGCGGATGTGTCAAGAATATTTTGTAACGCAATAATTATCGCGTGGAAACTCAGTTTTGGTTATTCTTGGATTGACTCCTGGTTTATACTCCAGGATTCCGCAGCTGTGGGAGGCTGAAGGTGCCAAAATGCGCGACGTTTACCGAAATTCTCTGTTAAGAATCGCAGCATTGGGTGTCACGGATAGCATAATTAGATGCTTTGCTGAAAGAAAAGGCTTCTACAGTTGACCTTATAAGTTATAGGTACCTGAGGATGTCTTTGGCTGGAGATCAGGGGCGTATATGTGCGTCTCAAGCAGGGCACAGGGGACAGTGCATTGTTTGCTTAGAAGGCAGATGAGCGTGGCCCTCAAGACTCTAGTAACCGATAAATTCAAGAGCGTGTCTTTCTGGCACGGATCTTGAATTACAACTCACAAGAGCTTTGCTGGTGTATATTTCAAGAGTGTTCAGATATACCAGAGGGCTTGGAAGGGTTGGCTACTATATCCGCGACGAGAAAGAGCCGCAGTTTGCGGAAATGTCTACTGTACATAATGATGACTCGAGCTACGGAATTCATTTGGTATTTTGTAATAAAGCCAACAGGCGACAAAGAGGATGCGTACAGACATCTTGGCCTTGTGTGGCGGAGGGAGAGTCTATGGGATAAGGCTGACCCTTTGAGACTGCGACCGTCACCGTTGTCTAGATGGTGAATATTTACACCTCTCATTCCCCGTCATCCTCCAGCTTGATTTCTACATGTCGAGTTATGGTATTATCAGTTGATCTTTTCCCTCCGTTCCTTGAGTTTATGGTGTTGGAAATAGGGGAGATGGTAATCTCCGCCTTCATAGGGCTGGTAGGGCTGGGGCCCGCCAGTAGAGTTTTCACCTTCCACCTCCTAGATAGCCTCCTAACAGCAACAACCAAAATACCAATATGCCCCATATGACCTCGTATTCCAACATATGGAAAGCAGGCCCGATGACGGGAATTGTATATAGTAGAGAGGCGGCCCCATATTCAGGAGGCAGCGATTAGTTTCTGTCACCTCAGGCTGTAGAATAGTACTAGAACCCAGCTCTACCACCGCGCTTCCTACTTCCACGCTGCTTACTATTCACGTTACTACGTGCAACCTTATATATATATACTAATTAATAGTATTAATATATTACTAATAATACTGTGTAGTATAATATAAGCTTTTATATTTCGGAAAGGAAACAGATAGAACTAGTTAGGTACTTGCGCCAACACAATACCACTCTCCAGCCCAAAACTGAGTACTACAATCACTACCATCATTTTTTAGGACTGGATTCCAAGCGTACAACTGTGTAGTTGTGATACCACTATTCTGCGCAAATGTAGAGCACCTATCTCCGCTCCGCGCCTGCAAGAATCGGTTGCAATTACTTGCGATGCCGGACTGAGTGGGACCTGGGGCGGTCACTGAACTAGCCCTGGTACTACTGCCAGCGCCATCTGCGGAGACGCCAATGCAGTAGTACTCTTTGGCCCAGAATTGGGTGTTGCAATTTACGCCGTTCGCCCCAAGGATGCTGTTCCACCCGTATAGCTGATCCGGCGTGATACCGTGGGCTTGGGCAAAGTTGTAGCAGTTGTCTCCACTCTTGGCTTCCGCATAGTTGTTGCACTTCGCTGCGATCCCAGATTGCGTTGCTGTAGGGCCGGGACCGTCAGACGCTGAGTTACCAACAGACGTAACAGTTGTGGTGGGTGTGGCGACACCACCTGGGCCGCCACGTTGCTGGTTGCCGGCGTCAGCATTGGTTCCCAGAGGCGGTGACGCTAGGGCGTATGTGCCGCCGGGAGCGCTAGAATTCGATACATCAGCAATGGGTTTTTAATCTGGGATGGTGTTAGTCTCACCCCACGCAGATATACTGGCCTGAAGTAGGACTGTCGCAGAGGCCCATGAGGTTGGGGTTCCAGTTAAGGAATTGAATAGTCGTGACATTATGCAAGATGCTGCTTGCGAGGGAGTCGCTAAGCCGTATTTCAGTATACAAAACGGTCCAAAATCGTCGGTTTAGGATGGATTTGATAGCTTACCAGGTGGCTCCGGTGGGAACTTGCTGCAAGCTGCAGGCAGCTGGGAGGCAGATGGAGCTAGAAATTGCACATACATTACTCTGTATGATTGCCTGCAGATCACCCGTTGTCACGCCGTACTTGCTTGAGAGCGTGTCACAGGTTGAAGAATCTTGACGGACTTCGACTGATCTTCCATGCACTTGTGGAGCTCGATTTTGAGATACGCCTGTTATCTGTCCGGTACAAATCGGTGATGTGATTGAAGTCGCTGTCGTGGTCGTGGTTGCAGTACCAAAGTTAATTGAGCTTGCTCGTGGTCCGCTTGGGTAGGTCGGCAATGCACGCACTGTGATATCAGGTATAACTGTCAAGCAGACGTCTGAGATATCTTGTAATTGATCGACCAGGTAATCTGAATAGTCAGTGTCCGGGAGGTATGAGGATGTTAGTCGTAGGTAGAGCATCTGAATAAAACAGTCGTCGCACAGCTGATCAAGAAACCCAGTCAGTCACCTAGTTAATCCGAAGATCGTCTGTAATAGTCACCACTTACAGTATTGTCGCTATACAGGTTTGCCATTCTCTGTTCAGCAGAGTCGATGTCCGTTGCATTGACTGAACAAGCTGGGTCCGAGGAATTGACACTACAGTCAGGACGGATTATATCTGAGCCGATCCAATCTTGGGACTCAATCAGGCACCATGTATCATTGGTTCTGCAACGAAAATGCGAAGTCAGCCCAAGACGAGATCACGGGGAAGAGACGAGAGGACTTTAAACATACGTAGACGGTAAGCATGCAATGTTCATGCCATCTACAAATCTGCCGGAAATAGAATCAGCGGGTATGAGTTTACCGTACGCGGACATGTATTGGCCGTCGCAGGCGTTGGTCACGTCAAGATCCCACATTGTTGTGGCATAAGAGCAATTGCCGCTGCAAAGGGTAGTCAAATTGTCATCCTCCCAGTAGTAATTATCGACGGTGCCAACCATTTGGAAGAGTGTTTGGTCGCAGTCCGGTAGGGACTGATTGCTATTATAAGTTCTCATCATCAGTGCCTTAACTCATACGCGGTACAGGAAAGCCCGCCACGGCTCTTTCCACCAGGAATGTTATCAATGCCACTTACAGCGTCTGAAGACAGTCGGTGGTGAGATTGTAAGCCTTCGCAAGCTTGTCTGGATCAACTGGAGGGTACAAATTGAATGCTGTCACATTATGCAGCAAGACCAGACATATTGAGAAGGTGAGCAAGCTTTGTGCCATGTCCTGCAAATCCAAACATAGAGAGTCGCAAAACACAGTGTATGGGCTTCGCAGATCAGGTAGGTAGCTCTGGGCGGCGTAAGTGGCTTTAATGTCATCGATCCAACTGCCAGCCTACAAGCCGGACGTCGCCCTAAAATAGATTATTCCTTCGAAAGCAGGTCATCGCCATATTTGTTTACCGCCGAGCAACATGTCTCACCACATTAATGAGGCAGAATCCTTTGGGGCAAAGAACTACTTACTTGACATCGATCCTGTCCGATTGGCTAGCCTTAAAACTGCAAAGCCAGCAGCTCCCTGCACGATCACGAGCTGAGCAGACTGATATGTGAGGTGAATCTGCGTTTCCGAGCTGAATCCACAAGTAGGCAGAGAACCCCAACGTACAAGGGAGGAATATGCAGGGGTGTGAAAGAATGCCCCGCAAGAAATGTAATACAAAAGACGGTGACCACAGGATCAAAAAGCAAAATGGTACAAATCCACGAACATTTATCCCAAATTACTATTAGAACTGAATCTACGCGAAATACACAATCATTTGAATTTGAATCTTTTTCAATAACATCAGATTATGTTGATTTATCGAGTTCGTTAAATTTCCAAGTGGAAGAATCCAAGTAGCAGAAGGGGTATGACTGCACCCGAATAACTAGATGTTGTATAGGCAAACATGCGTGATGGGCTACTGATTATTCACTCTCGTCACTCCCTGAAGAGTGATATCTATAGCTTATATCAGTAGTCTTGTGACACTGTCTCCAAAGCGTAAATTGGTCAAGATTATGGGTGGTGACCACTCACAAAGCGCAAATTGTGATAACGGTTCAATACAGTAACTGTTAGGCGGTGTATACTGCACTGTGTGCACACCGTTTTTCGAACCCCGCACTCGCCCCTATGGTACTGTACATATTCCGTATATCTATTCCGAACCTTGTTTCTCCAGCCATACTGAGATCCTATAGCATCCTCCGATGACTTTGCGGTCACACGTAGAAACCCTGTTCTAAAATTACAATTTTGTGCCGCTTGCAGGTCTACACCATAGGCTCAAATCTCCGAAAGGATTTGCTGTGTGACCATCAGCATATCTTCCCTAAGATGGGCCTATATTTCTGCGCAGCGGTCGGACGTAGCCATAAAATTGAGCGTGAGATGCCCTGCCCCATCCTAGAATATAATCACAACAAGCCTCGCCAAGGTAGAACGTGCAAACATCATGCGATTCCAGACATCAATATTTATCGTCCTTGGCGTAGCCTATAGCGTTATTGCTGTAAAAGCCTCATTACCAGAGCAACACAACGTTTGGCCGCTCAACCCGAATCTAAATTCATTCTCTCTTCTTCCTCGAGGTCTATCCACAGGCACCTGCAACTCACAGACGCCCTGCGAAAACGCAGCCTGTTGCGGTACGAATGACTTATGCGGCTACTCCCCAAGCGAATGTGGTAAAGGTAATTGCACATCCAACTGTGATGCCAAGGCCGAGTGTGGGCAGTATGCGGCAGGTGGAAATCAAAAGTGTCCGTTGAATGTGTGCTGCTCTGAATTCGGGTTCGTTTTTGCCCCAGGGTCCTCAAATGGCAATATCAAACGGTCCCCATTCACTGACACAGCATGGGTTTTCACCAGCTTCTGTGGCTCGACAGACGACTTCTGCAAAAAAGGCTGTCAGCAAGGCTTCGGAGGCTGCGGGCCCCCCAATCGTCCTTCATGCGGCGGTGGCGGCAGCGTATCAAAGCGTACAATCGGTTATTACGAGTCCTGGTCTAACACTCGCAAATGCCAGAACGTGGCGCCGGAAGATTTGAATCTCAATGGCTTCACACACATTAACTTTGCCTTTGCGTTTTTCGATCCTTCCAGCTTCGAGATTGCTCCCATGGATGGAAAAAGCGCATCCCTTTACAATAGATTCACGGCGCTGAAGAACGTCAATCGCGGTCTGCAGACCTGGATCTCTGTCGGTGGCTGGTCGTTCACTGATCCCGGCCCAACGAGGACAGCCTTCAGCGATATGTCTGGCAGTGCAGGAAATCGGCAGAAGTTCATCAATGAGCTCATGAAATTCATGGATACATATGCCTTCGACGGTGTGGATCTTGACTGGGAGTATCCTCAGGCGGATGACCGCGGAGGAGCTTCGGGAGACCGAGAAAACTATGTCGCTCTCGCCAAGGAATTGAGGGCTGCGTTTGGGTCAAAGTATGGTATTTCCATGACGCTGCCGACGTCGTATTGGTACCTACAGCATTTTGACCTCCCTGGCATCCAAGCCTCTGTTGACTGGTTTAATCTCATGGCCTATGATTGTGGGTCCAGGCTTGTGCCCTACACTTATTTTGCACATGCTGATATCAGCGCTCAGTGCATGGAATTTGGGATGCCGATTCCAAGTTTGTAGGCCCTTATGTTGCGCCTCACTCTAACATCACTGAAATAGATGTTGGGCTTGATCTTCTTTGGCGTGCTGGTGTGACCCCTGACAAAGTGGTCATGGGTCAGGGCTGGGCAAGTCATGAACCACTTCTAGATGGCATCGTAAGCTAATTTTGCCGCGACAGTATGGCCGCAGCTTCACATTGAAGGACCCTTCGTGCAACAGTCCCAACGGTGTCTGCCAATTCAACGGTGGTGCCAATGCTGGACCTTGTTCTGGCGCATCCGGGATCCTCGACAATCAGGAGATCCAGGATGTCATTGCCAAAAACAGCCTATCACCACAGTGGGACAAAAAAGCAGCTGTGAAGTGGATCACTTGGGACAGTAACCAATGGGTTTCTTATGATGATGACGATACCTTTCACCAGAAACGTGATTTTGCCAATTCTCGCTGCCTTGGTGGTCTTATGGTGAGGGCCTTCCTCCTATGCTCGAATTAAGAACGTATGACTGACACCCAAGGAAGGTCTGGGCAATGGATCAGGTCGACCAGAAAGCTGGTAATAGTCTCGCACGGGCGCCAGGAGTAACTACGAGTCAACAACAAGATGCGCAGCAAATGAGTGCAAACTTACAGGCTGGAGTTACATGCTACACAACTGACTGCGGCAGCACATGCAAAAAGGGCACCAATCCAGTGGCTCAGATAAACGGTCAGCCAGGCCAATTGTCTACTAACTCTCGTTGTGCGAATAACAAATACCATACCCTATGTTGCGACGATGGCACTTTCATGGGCACTTGCCGATGGCGGGGCTATCGGGGCGTTGGGCTGTCATGCATCAGCGGATGCGCCGACGGTGAGACCGAGGTTGTGACGGATACGAACCACCACGATAAAAACGGCGATCAAAGCTGTACCGGTGGCCTTCAAAGCTACTGCTGCAAGGGCTTCAAGCCAATTCCTTCCAAAGGAGGGCTCAAAAGCAAGGCCGAAGATGCGGCCAAGGCGGCTGCAGAAGCCGCGGCAGAAAACGCCGTGCTGGATGTTGCTGCAAAAGCTTTTTGCAGAGTGGCCGTGCCCGCTTTGCTGGCTCCCCTTGAATTACTTGAAGATCTGATCCCTATTGTTGGCAAGTCTCGCATCTCGAACGCATCACCGAGCTGTAAGCTAATTTGGCTTGTAGGAGAAATTCTTGACCTTGCAGAAATCGCAGCTACACCAGCCCTGATTGACGTCTGCGTCAAAGGGGTCGAAAAGGAAGGCAAGGCCGAATTCAAAGTCTTCGGCAAAAAACACTCACTCAACTTCAACAAACCGACAGAAAAGCCCTCCGCGACACGCCCCCCAAAATCATCTCATACGCCCGCGAAGACAAGCCAAAATAGCTGCGAAATACCGAAGAAGGCGAAACGGGCTGGCGATGGCGACTGTAATGATAGACGGCGCAAGAAACCCATGAGGGCGACAACTTCCATCGAGGATCATGCAGATCCCCCAACAGACATTTTCTGCGACTATGCTCTTTATGGACAGGCATGCTTACACTATAATTCCGTCATACACCATAACCCAGGTTACGGCATCATCACCTGCCCTTATAGTTCGCAGGGTGCAGATAGAAGACCAATCGTGGCTGTGTACAACCAAGAACGCAAGGAGGGATGGATCGCAAAAATCCCTGCCTTCAATGGAGGGAAGGGCTGTGAGCGAGATGAGTGGCCACCCGCTCACCTGCACGAAGCCAACAATGGCTACTTGAAGTTGGAAGGCAGTGGCGGTCGGCCGAGTAATCCTCGACAGCAATATGTTCGTCTAATCAACGGTGACGAAAATGGTAACGCAGGACAATTATGGAAAAACTGCCCAAAGGTAGCACAGCGGAATGATATTGATGCGGAGACCAGCACGGAACATGGCGCGGGCAGAATTGATACGGTGTGGACAAAAGTGAAGGCCGTCTATACGCGGAAAGCGTTCTCTATGCGTTTCAGGAACCTGGTCAACCCTGATGGTGACGATGGTCTCCAACTTAACCAGTGCCAGCCAGAGCAACTTAACGCCAACGGCAACCGCTTCGACCATCGAGGCTTTGCGCTTCTGAATGAAGACAGCTGGTTCGATCGTAACCCGAATGCCAAGCAATACACAGCAGCATATGGGCAAGCACCGAATTTTAAAAGGCGAGATCTAGACTGGCTCGACCCGGATCAGATCTCTGTCGTCGACGCCAACTCCACTCGCAAGGCCACCGACAAGGAGTTGAGGCACGACTTTGGTCTGATCAGATGCACCGATAAGGAGTGCTCGCAAGAATTGGCGGACTTGAACATCAAGTCAGCGTTGAGGTTCGCGTCTCCACAATCCACGCCAATAGATGTGCCGGCAACTGCGACGGCAACGACACCCTCTGATGTCATGGCCGCCACGGCGACTGCTGCAGGTCTTATCGCGCAGAACGCTCCTAGTCTACCTGGGCATGAGGTTTCTTCTGCTGAGTTCCCTCGGCGGACGTGGGTTCCATGAGCATTGAGATTGACGTGTTCGAACTGAGAATCACTTATCAAGAATTTATGTGCGACAAGATAGACTTTGTTCAACTTTCGGTTGTACTCGGATGGAAAAATGCCTTACCTAGGAATAACTCAAGCGTCTCAAATATCTCGGCGTCAGTTGTGTTAGTTTTGAACACATGTTAGTCTTGCCTGCCGATGTTGCATTCCTGTTAACAGAATGATAAGCTACTCAATCGTAGTCCTAGGTCCGAAGACATTATAGGATATGATCGTACGGCGAATGTGCTTTGAGCTTTTTAACTGTGGAATGTTCGAGTCGGGAAAAGACAGGTTTCTGGGCATTTCTAGCGACAATAGCCTTCTTATCTCAATTTTTCCAATGCCCCTCTTGTGAATGCATTGCTTTTGAACACTTCTTCCTGGACTCTCATGATGGTTTCCACGTAGCAACAATTGATGAATTAGCTAGATATTCCCAATATCCATGCCGTGCTCCTGAGCCTGGAGAAATCCTTGTTGGCGGGATTCTTCCCACTTCACAACTGCCTGCTTACATTCATCCCGTCTCAAGGAATCTGGCCAGCCGTGTGCGTAGTGTATCTCTCGTAACTCCTATTTCAATCAAAGGTATCAGCTTCTTAGACTCAGAAATGCTCGATGTGAGAACGACCTCGACGTGCTGCACAGAAATGTTTGAAGTACGTTAAATGTCTAGGAAATACGACAAAATGTGCGTAGAAACGTGTGATAAAGCTGGATAATCACTTTCCTGGCCCGTCCAAAGGCAGAAATTTCGGTGTCCTTACAGTGGGAGCTCTCGGGCGCAGAAATTTTCCCTTAGACCAGCAAAGCAACGAACGTACCTTAAGTTCCTGAATTTCTTCAGGAGTAAAGGGATCGAAGATCATATGCGGCCAACCATTCATTGTAAATGCAATCCATTCCAAATTCTGGTAATTCTTTGTCCATTCGCTTAAGAAGTCTGCTAGCCGGCAAGTGCGGTCATTGCAAGAATCGCGCCAGCTTCGCGGATCGAGGGGTTCATAGTCTGGCGGATAAGAGCTACTGACGATTCTGTAATCTGTCGCTGTGCCTATGAACACGCACGAATTAAGCATTGATTGATCATTGTCCCCAATGACAGCGTCGAGATCCCTCAAGCGTCCTGAACTTACCGTCCGTAGTATCCAACATTAAGTAGGTTCCATCTCTCTTACCGTAGGTCAAGGGAACGACCCAAGGCGGAAACTCGGATCCAATCGGGACATACCAGCCCGTGGATTTCGTGGTCACTGGTGACTGAAAGGGCTCTCCTCGATAGTCACACGGATAAGTATTGGGTGCAATCAAGTACTCATGACCTGACATGTCGATGTACGGTAAATGTTTGAGTAGCTCGATGACTTCCTCGCTCTTACCCAGACCCGCAAAATTTTGGTGATTGATATTCGACCAGCCGCTCACAGGAGGAAATAGGACATTGGCGGGTTCAATATAAGGAAGCTTTGCCAGAAATTGATAGAATTCGGTCACGACAGCGATAACTTCCTCTCGATCATATTGGGATGTGGCTCCCACTCGTGGATCCGGTGGTAACGACATTCTGTTACGTGGGAATAGCTAAGATTAACCGCTCTAAAATCTTTAATCGAGGTTTTAAACTCGATTTGGAAACGAATATCCAATGACTCCCAAGTCCCAAGTCCCATCCGCCAGGCCCAAGACCTGAAAACTGGAGTGCCAAGCCGCTAAGCCTCAATAGGACTAGCCTTGATACACTCGTAACATTACCCCCGTGCCCCCTTCTTTAAACAAGGCATGTCCTCATGCTCCCCGACCACAGTAGCAACAATTGCTCTGGAGACACGCTAAACAAGGGGCGACGAAGCACAACTGTGGGGTGTGCAATAACGTAGGAACCTCGTCTATACAAGGTGAGGATTAGATCGATGTTCGAAACCATGCCTGTAAGTTGTAGCTCCGATAGTTTAAAGAGCGATGCTCAGAAATGATCGATATATGGACGATCCACATTCCGTGATACAGATCCGGAAACAAGAAAGGGGTATTTACACTAACGAAGCAAAGAACGCGCTCCTAAGCACCCAAACCCGTTCCCATCCTAAGATTGATCGCTTAGACGTAATTCAAAACCATCAACTATCGAAACCACTTGTTCCCACCACATACGACTTCCTCACCTCCTCCCCATCTCTCCAACTAAGCACTCCAAGACCTTCTCTCTCACAACGCCCTGATTGACTAAATGCTTCGTCAAACCCTTCACCACTTCCCCCATCTCCTCCACGCTCAGCCCCTGAATCGCACTCTCCATGACCCCGCCCACACTAGCCTTGTACACGGCAATAAAACTCTGATAATACATAAAGGCGAAAAAGCCCATAATGAATTGGCAATCCATGCGATCTGTGATGCCGCCGTGACCAGGAATGCTTTCGCCAAAGTCTTTGACTTTGAAGGTGCGTTTGAGACCAGAGGCGAAGAAGCCGCCGAAAGGCGCAATCAGAGACGCGAAGGTGGCGAAGACAAGGATGTGGAACTGCATGGGGGCGATGTGGAAGGTTTGTGGAATAGAGGCGGGGAGCATGGATGAGAGAGAGGAGGGGAGGGTGTAAGGGTGCGGGATGAATACAGGGTTGGGAGTGCAGGAGAGGCCGGTGAAAATGTTGGCGCCCAGGTCCTAGAGGAAAGTCAGAAACTTTTAGGTGGATATGGAATGTTTAGAGGGAAATTTGAGAGAATAGGAGTTTGAAGCAATTTAAGGGGGAAATCAAAGGACAAAGAATCTTCTTACATTGACTGGACAGATGAAGTATTTGTAGCGCATAAGAATATTAGTCATGGCGAAGCCGAAAAAGATTGTCAGAATCCAGGCGCCCACAAAGCCCTCGACGGTCTTCTTGGGCGATATCTTGATGAGTTGAGTTCGGCCAAATGTAATGCCGCAGATGTAGGCGAAGATATCGTTGGTAATGACGAGGGAGGCTGGGAGGAAGAACCAGATCATGCCTTCAAAAATATTGTTCATGATGAAATGTGCTTGGACAACGATTAGGTAGAGCGCCATGTGGGTCCAAGCAAATTGGGTGAATTGAAAGCGGTAGTGCCCTTTTTCGAGAGATGCGACGAAAAAGACGAAACCTGGGACAGTCAATTACATATTCCAGTTTCAATATTCAATGATACTGACCGATAACATAGAGCATGAAGCTAATGAAGCGGTGATGCACTGCGAATGGAAGCAAAACCTTGTCCACTAGCACAATGTGCTTGAAGTAATATATAACGCTCTCTCCGTAGAGGAAGTACATAGTTGTTCCCAAGAAGTACCAGTTTAAAGATCTCGTGAATCGAAGATTCTTGGCTTTGCTCGGCACATTTGCAATCGCAATAACTTCTTTGAAGGATACAATCTGAATGGCAGTGACTATGCCTATGATGTAGATGTGGCCGGAGAACATGGCAATAAAGAATACGAAGATCATCACGAAAGTCCATATCGTACGGGTTATGAATGTCTGCTTCTTTTTCTCGTATTCGGACATAGGAGGTGATTCACTCTGTACCCATCGAACACATAAAAATTAGCTCTAACGCTCTTGAGAAGTTGATACCGGCAACGCGAGGAAGCCTTCCTTAAGACGGTGGTGGACTTTAAGAGAGGTATACCTCCGCATTGCTTACTTCAGCCTTCCCATTCCCGTTCATTCTATTTCTCGTAGGACTGTCATGCTCCGATGTCTCTTCACTTATCTCTGACATGCTTGGTCTCCGTGGACTTGTCGGATTGCTTCCCCGGTGCTGGAACTGTACGTTGCGCCGTGATGGAGCCATAACCTTGTCCCAACGCAAGGGTGTATCTTATTTTCAACTGGCAAGAGCCCTTCCTTCCCAGCTCTAGTCACCCAATTCCAATAAGAGTCTGAGTGCACCTTCACCGTTCCTGCAATGCGCGGTGGGGCTGGCCAGATCAGCAAACAAGATAGGCGTCAGAAAGCGGTAGCCTTGGCTTGCTGCGTGTAGGCGGAAATTTCAACGAGTCCGATCTACGGTATGACTATATGATCCCTTTCCGGGGCCGTTATGTAGATGTTATGTAGATCCAAGCTCAGGACGAGCATTAAGTTGGATTGAAAATTGTTTGACCTGGGAGCTCAACTTGCTCACTCAGGCGCACGCGGTCTCGGTTGATTTAAATCCCGAAGGTCCAATTACATTAGTCTGTTGTGTCTGTGGACTACACAGTACCCATGGTGTTGTTCATGCGATATTTCCCGCTATGTAAAGGGCTCAATGCAGTTGCGCTTATGAAGGCGTACATTGAACACCATGGACGAAGTCCAAGGAGACGACGGCTACTCCGATGATGATCTGGATGCTTTACCGGCTGCGGCCTTCCACGAGCTCCAAGAAAACGCGATTAGATCTACGCAGCAACCGCTTAACCATGCTTCTATCCAGCCTAATCATCGCCCATTGACAAAACCTTCGACGGATCTTACCAGTGGGGTTGGAGGTTTATCTTGGGGAGGACTTAAATCTCAACAGGGCCATGCTCCGGCAAACCCTGAGCCACCTTCTTCCGACTATGGAGACTTTGATGATGAGATGCTTGACGGTGAAATATACGATGCCGCAGAACAACCTACTATTCCTGTTTCACGCAGCAATACTATCCTTGGGAGGGTAGCTGGTGACAGCACTCAGAGGGAAGAATGGCGGCAACAACGTTTTGGTGGCCAACCACACTCACGAGAATATAAAGAGCAAAATATCCTTCATAACCCCCAAGGAGACATTGTCATGCAAGACCACGTAGGTGTAAAACACGGTGGCTACAGAGGTCATCAGCCTGGTGAGATGCTGTTGTCTCAGGGTGGAGAGGATGTGGAAAGCCTACAGGCTCAAGTTCAGGATGTGCGTCTCTGTCCGGATATTCAGTGTATGGATATACTGACATACTTAAAAGCTACTTCGCGAACGCCAAGTACTTCACCATGTTGCTGAATCTGCCAAAGCCAATGCTACGTCCAAAGTAGGCGAAATTGCAATCGTTCGCGCAAATCAAGCTAAATTGGAAAAAGAGTCCGAGGGGAGATTGGCCGCGCTGCAGAAAACGCACATGGAAGAGGCAGCACGGCAGAAGATTGAGGTTGACAAAGCCCGGGCGGAGCGCCAGCAGATCGAAACTCAGAAAAGATTTCTTGAGAATGAACTGGCCCGGGAAACCGAGCAAATGAAGAACCTTCAAAGGGCCGTCAAAGCTGGCGGTAGCAAAGTTGCGGTTCTGGAGGTGTCAGCAAAACCCTTGACACCTAAGAAGAGTAAAGCACCCTATGGGGATGGATTTGATGACGATGAAATCCAGGTAGCTTCACCTCCAAAGCTAGCTCTAAGATCAAAATCCGCTACTCCTAGAGCCGGTTCTAAAAGGAAGAGACCTACAGAAGGCAGTCCTTCCAAGCCACTTCAGCTCAGTCAGCCAAGAAAAGACAGCTCATCTGATGATCTAGGTCAAGGCCAGATAAGTATAACCGTCGTAGAACCGGATGCCTCCCCGGCTCCTCAACTCCGAGATCAAAGGTTCCAGTTCACCCAAAAGGTTTCGAATCATCGGATTAAACATGACGAACCGCGGTCGTTTGAGGCTTTGGCAGGCTACGCGTTCCCATCAGATCCAGAGAAAGCTTTGTCATCCCTCCTGCTGGATAAGTTATTCGTACTCAGCATGAAGACAGACATTGAGAACTTCCCCGCAGCTCTCTCCCTAATCATCATATCATTGTGGCAGCAATGCATTCATGAGACCTTTTACCCGCCTGTCCACCTCCTTCTCGATCTTGTCAAATTTATCCTGCTAATCAGCCCTCCTGACACATCCCAAGGCCTAACAAACGACCTTGTCCTCCTCGTCCAAAATACTACCGATATCATCATCATCCCCCGCATTAAACAAACCGCCCTATCGATTCAAGCTGACAACATCAACCCGAAAGAATGTCTTGAAATCCTCCATCTCATGGCTTACAACCTCTACCGCACAGACGACATCACCCGCTTCTGGCGCCGCATGCGCTTCGATTTTACGGGAATGCTACTGAATATTTTGCAGCCTGTTGAGGAAATGCACATTACTGTAAGCCTGCTAAGGACAAGTATTTTAGAGGCGAGCTTTGCGATGAGGGTGCCGCCTGGTGATGGCGATCAAGGGAAATCTGAGACCTGGATCCTCTACCTCCTATCGCGATGGCTCATCGACGTCCGGCGGTCGCCAGAGGGCGAGCAGCCCTACGATGTGATGGAAATTTGCGAGATCCGCCAGCAAGTCCTGAGCTTGATGGAAGCTATGTGCGACACTAACCATGGCGGTGAAGCCCTAGCTAAAGACCCGGTTGTCATTGGCCGCTTAGTCCTCCTCATCAACGAGGAACTCAATTCGCTCTACGACTTCCAGTACGGTCACGAGCACCGATCGAACCTCGTCAATACCGCCCTGCGCCTCTTGTACTACCTCGTGACTGCTTACCCATCGCTAATCAATATACAGGACAAGCTGCGGGAGATCTCGGGCGGGCAACACAAGTATTTGATTATCCTGGCGAGGCTGGCGTTTAGTGAGGGCTATCATGAGCAGGGGATCGAGGATGATGTGGTGGAGTGCGCAACGGAGATGCTGGAGAATTTAATTACGCCCGAGGAGGGGGAGAGTTTGTTGGAGGCGTTTAGTAGTGCAAGGAGGTAGGAGGTGTGACTAGAAAGTGAGGAGGGATAGGGGGCGGAGAAGGGAAGGCATGGTAGTAAGAGGTCTCTTCTACCCCCCTCTAATATCGACATGAGTATCTCTTCCCCGTTTCTCAACAAAAACCATATATTTTTCCGCAGGGAAGACTTGCATCAACACCACCTTAGATATCATCCATTACTAGAAATTCCAACTATCCATTAGGTCGAGAAGGAGGCGCAATCATTCTCCACCTCGCTCTGCACCCTGCCACCACATCCCTCCAATCGACGTTGCCAGGTGGAAAACCCAGCGTTTCCTTGTCTTGCAAACCGGCCTTTCCAAGCACACAAAGGGGCGAAGTAGTGTATGCCTGCCTCTTTCGCTGCTATCGCTACAGATCCGCTGAACATACGAACCTCCATCCCCCCTCCCTTCTTCCACCATATTCCCTTTCAGCATCTCCATCCTCAGTCTCCCCCATCCCTCGCCCTCCCCAACCTCCTCAGCCGTCTCCGCTCCCATCAATCCCATTCCCGCCTACCGTACCTCCCCATCTTCGGGCTCCCCAATTGGCCCAATCCCAGTCCCCCTCCGCTCCAGCAAATGTTTCTTTCCCAGCCGGGGTTTATGCGCGTGGAGTCCAGGGGTGGGGGATAGCTGCGGTAGCCCCTCTGGGAATTTTCAAAGAGGATGTGGGGGGGGGGTTTGGATTTGCAGGAATGGGATTGTGGATGTGGTTGGAATAGAAAGGGTTTTCTATCACTGGGTCCTGGTTTTTCTCGTGTTTCTTTCGTAACAAAGGGTTGGGAACGGCATCCGCACGTCTTTCGGTTCGGGTTTTTACGGGGGGGGGGGTGTCTGAAGCAGTAGGCATAATGGGCTGGTATGGGGTTGTTTTGGAGATTGGTTTTTTTTTTCGTTTCTTTTTTCGCTAGAATACTGCACAAATTGGGGGGTTCAGGCTGATACTTGTGGCACCCGTGTCTTGACATCGAGCGAGGTTGATTCTTGGAGAGATGCGGAATGCTATTTTTTGGTAAGAGAGAGAGAGGGGAGACGGGGGAACGATATTTGGTGTAGATACTGCAGAACTGGTCCAGAGGACAGAGGAGAACACTCGTATTGAGATTTTGGATTTTTGGAGGGAAAGGTATGAGGAAAAAGAGAAGGAAATGGGGTGGCAAGCCCGCGGGTATGGAGTACAAAGTGATGAATGCGATGGTCGATGGATGGAGCGGGTGGTACGGATATGCGAGTAGGAAAAAGAAAGCAGGTTGGGGGTTGGAGGTGGTACGCTGGACGGGGGGCACTGTATCTTATGAATCGCACAGCTGTAACGTGCTGTAGACCTTCCATTCCCAACAGCATTAATAATGGAGTACCAGCGTCCTGTCCCGCCTCTTTCTCCCTAGCTGAACAGACCACGACACTATTCTCCCCCACCGTTTCCCTCTTTTCTACTCCACGTCTTCCGGCACGAGAGGACGCCTTCGTGAGCCTCGCGGAGTGTATTTCTAGCCTGGATCGTAATCAAGAGAGAGGTCTAGTCGTGTGGGGGGGGATATGTGTACGGATGATGAGGAGGGTAGGGGGTGTAGATGTGAGTGCTGGGTGCTGGGTTAGGTATGGAGGGTCGACAGAATTGTAGATGATCTTGGAACGTAGCATGTCTTTTGGTGAAATGTATGTGAGAACTATTGGATAGCGTATCATAGTCCCCAGCTCAAAGCAATTGCATCACTTTCTTGAGGGGTGGCGCGTGGGGTTTCTCAAGTTGGAAATGTCATGATGGTCAGTAGCCGGTGCCCCGCCCCACAATCACAAATCACAATCACATTTGCGAGATGATGGGGATGATAGCGCTATGGGGACGGGAATGGGGTGGGATGGGGGTGGGGATTAGAAAGTACGGGTGCGGCGTTACTCGGATGGAGGATGTGACGAAGCGCGTAAAGTTGCCTTGGGGGTTGGGGTGTCACGTGAGGGTGTCGTTCCTCGGAAACGTACTCGTAGATGGATATATATATATTTACCAGCGTATGCCAAGGCTAAGGTATAGAGCTATATAGATCACAAAGAGAGAGCATTAGTATCGTTACAGGAGCATTATCACGCAATATTTAAACCTCCTCCGTCATTACACGACCCCGTTCTCCTTTTCCCCACCCCACCGATCGCATTGAATTAGTATCCATATCGGTATGTGACCGCGAATCATAAGTATTCAACTTCGGATCCCAAGGCCCCGTCATATGGCTCATCGGATCTCGAGACAACAGAGTCAACTTTGGCGCCGAATGACCTTTTGGCCAGCTAATCTTGAGCCTTCTTGACGAGTACGGCTTGTTGGAGGTGTCTCGGCTTTTGCTGAGAATGAACATTTTCTCGGGGAGGATGCGGGTGAGGACGGGGCGGAGAGTGGGGAGGCAGGCGGCGATTACGTAGTTGGCGGGTTCGGTGAGGGTCCAGATGGTCCAGGCTATGGCGGTGACGCCGGTGTCGGTCATTGCGTTGGTCTGGAAGAGGATGCTTAGTCAGACACAGCTTGCGATGAAGCCGCTGTATTGTATTAGTTGGGTCCTTCCGCATTCGGCCAATGATGAGACCTTACATGATACCATGCAAAAAGGTAAGGGTAAGCGCAATCTTCTGCCGAAGCGTAACATTCAACTCCCACACAAGCGGCAGCGGCATCACGAGCATCACAGCGCCAGTGACCACGTTTGGAATCGACATGTAGCGCTCAAAGGCCACTTCGTCAATACACTTCCCTCCACTGAGCGATTTGTTCCATTTGTAGGCAATAGGTACACATTGAAAGATGGCTGTGAAGGTGTTGACCAGACCAGTTGCGACGACTACGGCTCCGACGATGTAGACGGCAATGGTGAAGCCCCGTTTACGCGTGGTGAAGACGCGGGTGTAGAGAAGTAGGATGGCGCATTTGCTTAGGGCTACTGCGGAGCCATAGACGACCATCCAAGCAATTGAGCTCTGTGAGATAGGTTAGCAGTCGATTTTACACAAAGGATTCGCCGCGTGGGAGACGTGAGACATACTCGGCCAACCTGTTTCGCAGCAGATGGATTGTGCATCATCTTTGCCTCCATTTGCTGCCCGACGCCGGCAATTCTTGGCACTAGAGAAGGAAGATTAGCCTTCGCCCTTAAGGATTCGAGGATTGGCTGCAAGTATATGAGGGTGGTACGTACACACAGTGCCCATCACGCAAAGTCCACAGGTGAAGACCTAGGTGATATTAGATATAGCTCTCCTGATTGATCGGAACTACTCGCCATTGCCAAGATGAATACACAATCGTCAGATCCCAGCGTAACATATTGCAGTCTTCGGGAGAGGAGCCGCGCCGACACCATGAGGATCTGCATGACAATGAGGACAATGGCGACAACGGCAGTTTTGTATCCGCCATCGCCATAGCTGGCGACGTAAAGAACCATGACTGAGGATGTTGAAGAGCGGAAGGAGAATTCGACGTGGACAAGAGAGAATGAAATAGATAAATGACTGTGCCTGCTGCGGCGGAAACCACAGCAGTTTTAACCATTTCCATGAAGAAATAAGGTTGGGTTGATCATGGAGGATCACCGAAACGACGGAACGGGATCTGAGATGCATGTACGAGTACCATATCACAGGGAGGATTACACGACTAAAGCATGTATTGACGACTGAATATTGGAAACTGACAGGTCTAGCCCCGGGTCATGCCGGTCAGGTTGGAGAAGCACAAGGGGATGTATCATGTACAGTATGCATCTAATCCTGACAGGATGCAGGAACCCATTTTGGTGAAACGATAACAGCGATACTGTGCTTCGTATGGTGATAGTGTATAGTTCGACAAGATGGCACAGCGGCCTTCATTCGGGGACAAACATGATTTCAGAGTGGAGAAATAGCCGTCACTTGTGTGACTTGGTGCTGTGGTCGTTCGAGAACCGAAGGAGTGCCACTGGAGCAAGAGTGCTCCCTGGCGGTTGGTGGCTGCATATCCCCTCTCTCTCAGCGGCCACTGGATTGACAGTTGAACATTCAACGTTCCGTGATAGGTATGCGCCAATACTCCGTACATTGAAGTGGTGCATGCTCGGATGTAAGCGTGTGAGATGGAGTGGAGGCCAGTGGCGGCGCACCTTCTAAAACTAGTGAGACTAATCGCTATTCTATGCGACGCGGGGCCCCCTAACGTCTGAAAACGATGCAAACTGTCTCCGTAAAGAGTGCTGAACCTAATTCCCGATACTAAAATACTGCGTAATTGCACAACTTGCAGCTTTGCGAGTCGTATCAGAATATATTGAGGAATCTCGCTGAAAGGTCTCGCTTATTTGGAACGTGTGGCCTGAGACACGAATCATACGATGGAACGGTGGAACAGTGGAGTATAAAAGCTTTTCTAAACGAATGACTACCTACGTAGTAGTGCCACGGTCGCGACGAGGAACACCATCACTTCCAGGTACCGAACAACCAACCATACAGTATGTGACGATGAATGCACGTCGGATCTAGGACAACCTCCTTCCGTCTGCATTGTGTAATCGTGCATCACTGCATTACTGCATCAATGATCTACCTCCATTCGATCGATCCTGCACATATATGTACGACTCCCGCTCATGTTCAGAGCACCCCAAGAAACCACCACTCGTTGAAGCCATTGTACAGCCTCTCCGAAGATTTCCACCATATGGTGAAATGATCACTTCATGGTCTGATGGGTTGAATTGAGCTTTCCAACCAGGGCGAACCATCCCTCAAACACATACAGCAAAGGTATGACGATCTAACGATTGCCAACCGACATTGCCGAGCTGGAACATCACATATCGCAGTGCTTATCTAGATTTGTACAATGCTTCGAATCTTTGAGAAAGATCCGTATGATGGACCACGGTGCCTGCCATCAACGACTTCCTCCCACCCAACGTACATTATCCATCACCCCGTCCCTGCTACCTCCTTCCATATACTGCGACTGTTAATCTAGATTTTCCGAACAACTCAGTCCATGTACCGACATAATTTTTCCAAGCTATTTTTCCCTACGTTTGCATTCTCGTCTTGCTTGGTTCCTGTCTTATTGTCCACTTCTATATTTCTTTCCCTTCCTCTTTCGGAGTCTTTGGCTCTATTTTCTTCGTCCTTATCGATGGCTTCTTCGGCTTCTTTCTTCTACCTCGTCATCAGCCTTTCCTCTTTCATCCTGCTGTTCCGATCCCATCCCTTCGTTCCCAGTATAGATTTGTGGAACCCATCGAGATGTTTATTATCTTTGGACTTTCTGGTAACACCGGTATTCGACGTCGATAAGTGCCTCTTTGCTAGGACTAGGCGAAAACAGTCTCGTCATTCCACATACTCTCCAATACTCTCTGCGTCGTTCATACCTTGGTTGTTGTTCTTTAGAGGCCGCTTAAAGTTGACCATCTTCTTCAGTTGTGGTCGAATGGGATCGTACTACTGAGATGGAGGATAACAACGCTAAAATTCTCTTCCAGTTTGGAGTGATAGCACCGAAGTGAAGAGATTTCGCGCCAAGACAGATAGGAGAGAGACAGCGACCGCTAAGAGCTTGAGAGTCAAGGATTGTAATGGCCTATGGACCTTCATGTATACAAGCACTGCCAAACGTTGACAGGCTACATCTGCGACCAACACCGCTTATTTGCCTTTGACAACAGCAGCATGAGGTGTTGTTACAAAACAACGCTCATCCTGTGGATACCACAAATAGACCTCGCTGTTCTTCTCCCTACCTATGATTCGACTTGATACCAGTAGTGCCCCAAGGATGACAGCATACTCTCCTTGCACGCCTAAGCTTTCCTGCTCATCTTCTGTAGATACTCTCACAATTCCCGAATCCATTTCTCTCTCGTTCCTGATCGTATCTTTCGCTTTCAACCTCCGAAAACCAAAAAATGCCGCTTAAGTACGCGAAATCAGCACAGCAACATCAAAAAGAGAGGCAGGACAAAGCAAGGAAGAGAGAGGCAAAGAAGGCGAGGCAAAGCCTTGAGCGAACGCGAGCATACACAGACGCCAGGTTAGAGAACGAACCAAATGCTGGAGCAGAAGATACGACACTCTTTGACGCAAGTTCCGCGAAGCCAAGTGCGAGCTATGATTACTGATTATGAACAGGAAACCTCTGCAAGCTCTGTCCAAGGAAAGGATAAAGCGACGGTCGCTAAGAAGACAAAACGTGCTACTAATGCAGCCAAGGAGCCAGATGAAGAGAAGTATGATCAGAAAGCTGAAGTCGCTGCGCAAACGCTTAGAGCGGGCGAGCAACGCCCGAACAAGCCAGACCTGCCGCTCCCTAACCATGACGGGTTACTTAAAGAACTCAATAGTCATCTCGAGATGTTTGCTTCTTCATCAAAAGAGGAAGATGTTCTCTCCCATACACGAGATGGTTCTTCTGATAATGAGGAGAGCAATGAGTTGTCCTCTGAAGAGGAATCTGACTACGACCATGCAAGAGAGGAGTCACCTGACGAGGATAGTTGGGAATATGTAGAGTGGATACCTTAGAAAAAGTGCTAAGATAGGCTAGCAGAATTTGTTAGATTAAGAAGGTGAAACTAGAGACGTGCGAAATCGATGAGAATCCAAAGTCCATCAAGATTGAGCTGAAGAGCCAAATCTGAAAATTCTAAATGGAAAAATACGCCAACATAGTGATGGACCAATAGAACATCGGACAGCGCTTGTTTGGGTTAGAAATCAGTGAAGGTATGGTTTGCTGCATGCCAGCACATCTGCTTGTTTCTTTCCCTTTTGAGCGTGCGGTTCGCCTGTCACACGATCTTCTATGACGAAGATCTCTTCGGTGTTCATTCCTCTTCGATCTAATGCCGAGAAAAAATAAACTCTTATCATTCACGATTGGTTCTTTTACATACCTAACACTTCGCAGACAAGTGACGGAGCATTAGATTGCGGAGCATGCGTTTAGTTTTCTAGCGAAAGGTTGCCGAAGACAGAAGATCGATTCCAATAGCATTGGCCTACGCTCTTCGCAGACTAAAACCCCCGGTCCATCGTAACAAAATTATTTTGCACAACCGCAACTTCAAAAACCTCTCTCGGTCCGATTGACATTATGCCCCCAGCATGATCTGCCGAAAGCACACATCTCTCGGTAACAAGTGCGGCCGATACAGCGATGGAACGTAGTGAGAACTCGTCTTCGGCCCACCTCTGCCACCAATATGATCATACAAGTCCTTGACGCCCATCTCCGTAAGACCCAGGGATCGGATGCGGAGTGCGACCAGGTTTGAGGTTCGTCAGGTTGATACCGGGCCTCGTGAAGGATCAGACCCAGCGCAGCCACGCACTGAACGTATCTTAAGGGAACGAGTCCGGGTCCACGAGGCAAGCAGATAATTTCGGGCAGCTGGATGGAAGAGGTAGTATTAACGGTGAGAGCGGAGATTGTGCGCAAGTAGAGGCTGAGAAGGAGGAGGATTGATTTGAACATTTTTCGATATATAACTCTGGACTTTGAAAGAACAGCGTGAGGGATACGCGTGCATGAGGTGTGTAAAGAGACCTGCAGAATGAATTATATACCCTTCGAAGAGAGGTCGCTTGGAAGGCTTCTCTAACCGCAGTTTGGTCATAAGCGACCTTTTATTAGAAAGCCTGTTAAGTCCTCTCGCCTGCAACAAAATACGCAGAAATCAAACGACCCCGCAGATATCATGCAAGTCAAGAGATCAATATTTGGTAGATGTCCTATAGGAGCACCAAGGAAGATGTAAAGACCGAGGAATCCTTCTTAGTCAACCCTCAGGGGTTGACCGGTGCTCGAACGATGTAGCGAGAATTCTGAAAGCCAGGAAAGGGTCCTTGACGCAGTGCATCACGCATCTCCAGACCCATGGAAATATGATATCGCGCCGGACTGAGATGGAGGGTGAACCGATGAAAAGGGATACGAGCACGACGCAAAGAACCGCGATGTGAAGAAACCTGGCTATAAGTAGAAGGTTGGATGGTACTCGACAAGAAGAAAGAGAACAGGCGAAGCCGCTTTAGATAAAGTAGGCTATGAATGTTTAGGAGAGAGACAGCGAGTCGGGGGTGAGAAATACAGTGCGTCAGGGTAAGAACCTCGGACTGGAGGAGGTTTATTCTTCTCCATCGACTTTTCAAAAACGAAAATTTTCCAGAACACTACTTATCAAGACTTCCTCCATTATACTTGCATTTACCACACAGTGGGAAGAGGACTGAAGAGTTTCGGGCCGCCTTCAGGATACACACGGGAGGTGTTACAGAGCCCTAGGGGCAGATTAGGAGAAGTATACATTAACCGTGCTGGGCACCAGTCTAGGACAGATTGACTTGCGAAGCATTACCCAGAGTAGGAAAGATTCTCTTCAAACTCAAACACTATCACCTAATATCGTCGCTATCCGATACCAAAAGCTCAACCAGCCCAACGCCACCATTACAAACCCACTACGAAATACCCCTATCCACAGCTTTCAATCCTTTTGCTCCAAGCTCTATCCCAATGCCCGCATACCATTCAAGCATCCAAGTTATCTCGCATAGCACACCTACCGCCCCTTCCCACACAAAAGAAGAAACATACCATACATCTACCCTTTCCAGCATCGATGTTCTCCCAGTGGCGACTCTTGTCTCTTCCAACCCGCAAAACCTCGGGTGGAGATGTGGTCATGTGGAAAAGGTGTAATCTGACCGGGCCGTGAGAAAGATGCTGCAGTGGTAGTAGAGTCAGTCCATGCTACAGTACGACCTCCCCACCCCTGCCGTCCCCAACCAACCCTACCCTACCCTTCTACCACCAAACTCGCGCCACTGATTTAGCCCCCCCAAAGGAAACAAGTGCCCGCTCTATCCCTTAGCAATCCTCCATGATGTCTGATTGTCATTCCCATAACCGCTTCTGCACCCCTGCTGATGAAGGGGGTGGGAAGGGTTATATAGCTTGGGGTGAGTAGGTTTTTTTTTTAGGAAGGGGGGATGGGGACGTGGGAGGTGGAATTCGGTATGGGGGTTTCTGTTTTTGAGGTGGTGGCTATTGGGGATATTGGGGATTTCGAAATGTGGGAGTGGGTAAGCTGCACTTTTGGGATAGTGAAAAACGGGGGGGGGGGGGGTGTCTAACTCCCTATGAAGTAAGTGCAAGGGACAGAGACGTTAGCTCGTCATGATCAGTCAGTTGTGACAACAATCCTTGTGATTGCAGAATACGAAATGCTTTAGCCGTAATTTAGGAGCTCAGGATGCCACGTTCACCCACTGCAGTCATCTGCATAGGAATGTCTCTTTCGTGGCAATCCACACTCCGTAATTACACGAATGAAATGCGTGGGTGGTATCTTCGCTTTCGAGCCGTAATAAGGAAACAGAACTGCCCTCCCTCGGAGAATGGAAAATGGACAAGAAGCCACCCCCCCCCATTCACCCCAAACTCGCCAACTGCGCCGCCAAACTGCCCTTGTCGTATTTCACATACTTCCCCTTCCCCTTGTCAATCTCATGATACCGATCCCAAAAGCGCGCATACAACGGTTCAATCATCGCCTGCACCTCCCGACCCAACTGGCTCCGGACTTCCCTCTCCATATTCAGCTGCCGATGCTTCGCGCTCAGCTCGTCGAAAGTCGTGTTGAAGGTCTTGAATTTCTCCTTGATGGCGTCTTTGTCTTTGCTGCCGAGGGCTTTGACGACGGCCGCGGAGTCGATGATGCCGTTGCTGCCAGAGGGGGGACGCGCGCCGCGGTTGGTGTACTGGACGTCCATGAGGGCGGAGCAGGGTTCGCGCCAGGAGTCGAGGTAAGCTTGGTTGCCCTTTTTGCGCCAGGAGTCGATTTTCGAGGAATGCGTGGGGGAGGATTTGAGGACGGGGGCGAGGTCGGAGGAGCGGATCATACGGTCGATAACGGCGACGCTGTTGGCGAGGAAGACGCCGAGGACGGCCTTGGATTTTAGGACTAGGCGTGCTTTGGTTTCAAGGCTCGTCACGAGGGCTTCTAGGTTGTCGAGGATGTAGTGGGCAAGGAGCTGGTTGCCGTCTGGGCCGACGTCGAAAGACTTTACTGAGGGGAGGGATGTGGAGGAGCTGTTTGCTGCGGAAGCGGGTGAGGTCCAGTTGCCGTCGCCGAGGGAGGCCATGATGGAGCTGAGGGCTTGGGGGTAAAGTGTCATGAATTGCAGGCGCGTCATAATTTCGGTAGTAAAGGGAATGGCGGCACCATCTAGGGGGAGAGCGACCATTGATGAGATACGGCGACGAATGCCATCAAGGAGTTCAGAGAGGGACGACTTGGCCGTTTCGCGAACAGGCTTTAGAGCCTCTGCAAAGGGGAGCTTCAGCTCGCCTGTTTTAGAATCTAGTCGAAAAGACAGGTTGGTAACAGCCTCGACAATCTCATATGCGAGGAAGCAATCTGTTGTTAGGTTTGCTTTGATATGCATGTTAAGCTCTCGTAAAGTCTTCGCAAATTCAGCCAACGCCTTGCGGCATGTTGCTTCGAATGCAATACCCCAGTCCCCATTAGGAAATATAGCGGAGATATTGTGGAATTCCGCAAGAAATATGCCCTCGATACCGCTTGCATAGGTACCAATTCCGCTTGTGCCATGACGATAGATCTCATCGGCAATCTTCTTCTTTGAAGTATTGATAGATGCAGTGGACAAATTTTGAAGGCTGCTGGATAGATAAGGGCCACGGTTCTCGCAATATAGACGAATCGAAGGTGACTCGCGTTGATTGTAAGAGGCATCACGTGCAGGAGGTGAAGAGATGAAGGCTTCAATGGACTTGAGCTTTGATACTGTTTCTGGTGGTATTGTGGGAAAAGGGAGTTGCTTCGTGATGTAATGCAAAGGCTCAACAGGTTGAATGTTTTCGGTGAGCAGGGAGCGGAAGAGGCTTTGCAGCATGTTGTTTCCTTGGCTCAGGAGCTCGTTAAAATCGCCAATGGCTTGTTGGTTGACACGAAGGTTTGAAGTTGACATTTGAGTTAGAGTGCGATCAATACGCCTGAGAGATGCCAGATACTCGGTGAGGCCGACAGCACCTGGTCCACCTCGAACAATCCGTTCTTCACGCCCTTTGTCCTCACTTGAGGCTAGTATCTTGTCAACTACATCCAGGAGGCTGTCCACGTTGCGATTCACAGTCTGTAATTCCTGAGTGTTCGTGAAAACTGGTCCGATAGCGTCCTTTACAACATGTGCGCCACTTTCCAGTCTTGCCATGGATGCTTTGATCCTCTTAGACAAGTTCTCGGACTTGGCGGCCTCTGCCAAAAGCACTTCTACCTCTGCCCTCTCTTCCGCAAACTGTGTATCCCGTCCCCTGGACATTGTTTTGTTAGAGATGGGCTCTCGTGGCTTCGGAGTACCTATGTCCTTTGCCCCTGTAGATGAGGAAGAGGAAGAGTTCCTCAAATCCTCGGGATCAATGAATCCGTGACAATCTTGTGCTGATTGGTATAGATACTTCGCAAAGGCAGGATGTACCCTTACAGTTTCTGTTTCGTTTGCCTCGGTAAATGAGGAGGAGGATGATGACGAGGAAGATGAAGAGTAAGCGGAAGAGTGGGGATACAAGTCACCTTCGGGGTCCCAGATACCTAAATAGTCTTGTGGTGCTGGGTATATGTGGTTGGCAGAGGAGGAGTAAGAGGATAGCTCTACATCTTCCGATTGGTCCAGGGCGCTGTAAGTCGACTTCGCTTCACTGCTATCTTCTGTCTCCCCTTCTTTCGCACTGGCCTTTGGATAATACGAGAAGTTAAAGTCTCCTCGTTCTTCAGATAAAAAGAGACATGGCGACAAGAGGTATTGCGCATGCAGCCATGCCTCTACGTCTGCGATCTTCTGACGACCTGTTTTCACCAAGGTGTTATTAGTAGAGTAAACGTCAATATCGATAGGTGGCAGAGATTACGGGCTTGTCTCAAAGCCGTTAGTGCCCGTCCCGCTCCCACTTCCGCTCCCGCTTCCGCTGCAGGCACATCCCTGTCACGAAGGTAGCCAGGGACATCGGTTAATAACTGACGTAATCGCTCACGAAATTCCTGAATCGCGTTTGGATCCATGTCGTTATTAATCGTCGTGATCGATGGTGGTTACGGTGGGAGGTGTCCTTGTGTCCACGACAAGTGAGAGTTCGGATAAGTGTCATGAGGGCGGGCATTGCGTTCGCCCTAGCGTCGCGCAAAAGAACTGTTTTTCTACTTCTGAGCTCCCCGATTCTATACAGCCTCCACAGTAAACAAAATACGCAGCGCAGCGACAGCAACAGTGGAACCCAGCTGTCTCGCGGTCAGAGTGTAGTCATCGGAGAAAGATGTGGAGTAGTTGCCAAGCAAGATGCCACTTCCCAGGAGACTGGATCCCAGACCCCAGAAACGTCAAAACGTCAACCTCCAAGAGCTGGTGCCAAGGAGGGCCTACCGCCCATTGAAGACGAAGATGTCACGGCATGGGCATCTTTCTCGTCGAAATGCGATTCGGCCTTCTCCTCGATATCCTCTATCAAATGGTCCTCTATAGGTGACAGCATTACGGACTTTATCGTCCCAGAGTGGTTTCAAGTCCTCCCAGGATATGTTGCCAAATTACAACGCGAAATGGAAATGGTTCCAGGCTCGCTGGGTGACGAGATATGGCAAGAAGCCCAGGACCCAGATATCAACCCAGAGATTACGTCTCTTGCCAGGGTTCGAATAGGGAAAGGATTATGCGCCGATGAAAAGGAATTCGTCAAGCGAAGAAAGAGATATACTACTGAAGCGCTTGCGAAATACCTTGACATTCCGGAAAATGATATTGACTCGAGAGATGTACCCACCATAGCAATGTGCGGGTCGGGCGGTGGTCTTCGCGCTTTGGTTGCTGGCGCATCTTCGTATCTCTGCGCGCAAGAGGCAGGCCTCTTTGATTGCGTAACCTATACTGCTGGGGTGAGTGGGAGCTGCTGGTTACAGACTCTGTACTACTCGACATTGGGCGGGCAGAGACACGACAAGTTAATGGAACATCTCAAAAGTCGCATCGGCGTTCACATAGCATTCCCACCTGAAGCGTTAAGATTGCTCACTACTGCGCCCACCAATAAATTTCTCCTCTCCGGTATCATCGAGAAGCTGAAAGGCGACCCCAACGCTGATTATGGTCTTGTCGATCTATACGGCATACTCCTTGCAGCACGACTACTGGTCCCCCGTGGCGAACTTGGCGTCAACACCCACGACCTAAAACTCTCGAATCAACGCTCCTACCTCTCTAAAGGCGCGCAACCCCTCCCCATCTACACCGCCGTCCGCCACGAAATTCCCCTTGAAGAAATTGAATCCGAACACGAGAAATCCTCAGGCGTCGCTGCTTCTTCCGCCACAAAAGAGAAAGCGAAGCAAGAAGCTTGGTTCCAATGGTTTGAATTCACCCCCTATGAGCTTTGGTGCGAGGAGTTTGACGCTGGGATTCCAAGCTGGAGCATTGGGCGCCATTTCCAAAAGGGCGTCAGCGTATCTGAAGAAAACGGTGTCGGCCTCCCTGAGTTGCGTATACCATTTCTAATGGGCATCTGGGGGTCCGCCTTCTGCGCCACTTTATCACACTACTACAAAGAGATCCGTCCCGTCATGAGGTCCCTTGCAGGCTTTGGCGGCATTGACGGTCTCATTGAAGATAAGAATGAGGACCTTATCAAAGTCCACCCAATCGACCCCGCCGCCGTCCCAAACTTCGTTCTCGGCCTTGAAAACCAGCTTCCTCCCACCTGTCCTAAAAGTGTGTTTTCCGTCGACCACCTAGCATTGATGGATAGCGGCATGTCAAACAATCTCCCAATCTATCCCCTCCTTCGCGCTGGCCGCGACATCGACCTCATTGTCGTCTTTGACGCCTCAGCGGATATCAAAACCGAGAACTGGCTCTCTGTCGCCGAGGGGTATACACGCCAACGTGGCATCAAAGGCTGGCCCGTTGGTGCCGGCTGGCCAAAGGAAGACACAACGAAAGAGGAAACGCGGAAAGAGCTGGACGCATCTCAAGAAGTCACAGCGCAGGAAGCAGCGGTAAAGATTGCCGAAGCGAGGGAGACGCAGAGGAAAGTAGGCAATAGCACGCAGGAATTGGTGAACAAGGGCAAGCACCGTGACGAAAACAACGCAGAGCTAGGCTACTGCAACGTCTGGGTCGGCACAACCCTTGAGCGCAAACCCTCCTCCGAACCCACCCCAAGCAAACCCCTCTCCCCCTCCACCGACTGGGCCCTCCTCTCCCCCGACGCTGGCATCGCACTCATCTATTTCCCCTTCCTTCCCAACGCCAAAGTGCAAGGCGTAGATCCCAACACCACGCCCTTTATGTCGACGTGGAATTTCGTCTACACGCCCGAGGATATAGATAAGGTGGTTGCGCTGGCTAGAGCGAATTTCGAGGAGGGCAAGGAGCAGACGAAGAGGACGGTGAGGGCAGTGTATGAGCGGAAGAAAGCGAGGAGGTTGGAGGGGGAGGGGAGGGAGAGGGAGAGAATGTGGAGAAGGAGAGTTAAAGAGGGGGCGAATCATTTCTTGTGAAGGTTTTGGTATTGGGGATGGGGTGGGGGAGGGGGTTGTGGTTTGTGAGATACCCAGGGGTAATTACGGTTGGATAGATGAGGATACACTAGATAAAGTAATATTACTTGCGTGTTTTTGCCTTGATCTGTTTCGCTTGAATTATTAGTACACCATAGATCTAGAATCTAGACGAGAAATACCTCTACAGGGTCAAATCCACGCCTCTCAACAACCACCGCTCACAACTGCTACCACCCCCTCGTTCACATACCCACCTCCCTTCCCCAGCTTTAATGCCAAGTCATTCAATTCAACAATCACGCATACGTTATGGGGGTTTAACTGGTTAAAATGAATGGAGTGATATGGGATGGAATTGCAGTGGCCTTTTGTTCGTGTTGGTGGGTTCTAGTCCAACCAGGCTTACCTCCATACCCATACCAGCTGTAGAAGATTAGGACCGGAAGAGCTACATAGAGTAGCAGCCCTTAAACAGCATACAGCAAATAACTAATAGACTCGAAGACCTTAGACAAAAGCACGCTACAGACCCAATATATGATCAATTCTTAGCGTATCTCGGAGGAAGAGGCGAGTCCGATCTGAGTATCCTACGCAATCGAAAAAGGTATCTACGACGTATATTGCCAAACCGTATCGCCTCCCAATACCTCACCAGCCTTAGGTATCACAGCACACCAAAAGTACAAATGCTTTCGAGCATCTGCATTACGAACGCTGGACAAGGTAAATAGCCTATAGCGCACAGATTCTCGAAAAGCGAGCAGAACATCGTGATGCCCCCAATGGCTACGCACCTTGCCCCCACTTCAGCTCAGACTCAGGCTCAGAGGGTGGCACAATGCAGCTTACGGTCCGATCCGTGGGAGATTCATATCATTTAATAACGATGACTTTAGACATAAGTTCTACGAATGTTTTAATGTTACGACGAGATAATGACAGAAATGGATGAAAGAGTTATACATACATTCCACTGTTCATCATCGAGATGTCGAGGCTACTTCGAAGAAGATTGATGCCAATAACCTCGCCCTTTTATCGACTCCTTAAGCAATATATAACCTCCAAACTGACCAGCAATGGAATCTCCTGTACGCAGTGCTGGCTACAAACCTTCTGTCTAGTTACAGGAGAGCTGAACGATTTCACCCCTTCGAAGCGATGAGGATCAGTTGACTGCGTGACAACGCGTGCGATGGTGAGATCGCTAAACGAAACAGTCGAGAGTCAACGTAGACAGAACAGAGCGAGGATTCTATCTAATCCAAAGATTAAGCAAGAGTGAGATCTACACACGTGTCAGGATGATCATCTGAGATCAATACCGCGACGAACGCGTACGACGACACGAATATACATCACAGAGACGAGATCTATTGAGTGAAATACGAAAGCACCAGGTCTTGTTCATCTGATGTAAAAGTAATTCGTCTGTTTCGACGTTGCGAGAAAATTGAATCAAGCAGAGTTTCATATTAAGAGTCATTGTACAATAAAAGAATCACAGTCCGCGATCTCGCTCATCGACTCGACAGCGCTGTGATATTCCAAGCTCAGCGTGTGACATCGGCGGAAGCAGGGGCTTCGCCTTTCTACATGATGATATGACATTTGATTCGAACGAACGAAACAGAGAACAGCGATACGTCGACGTTAAGCAGACGGCAATAAACGAAGTCAAAATTCGAACAATCAAACATTCATCGCTCTAGGAGGATTTCCTCCAGAGACAGGAACGCATGTCAAGAAAAAGATCTGTGAAGAAGATTTTAAACGCAGACACGGAACGTGATGTCAGCAGAGCGAAGCAAGCAAAGGCTAGAAGAATCCAGAGAGAGGAGGTTTTTGCCTCATGGTTTCCTTCTCGAAATTTTAGATCATGGAACGCTCTTATTGGCTACTATACAGCTAGATCGTGACGTATAAACCAATCAAACCTTCAAACCTTCAAACTATTCCCTCTCCCGCATCAGAAAAACCACATCATCACACAGTCAAATTAGCCATGATCAATTCATTTCCATTAAGAACCCCCCCAACTTCGCCGCACCGCTACTGAAATCTCTTCTCCCCTCAGGCGTCACCACCCCCGACCACCTCAATCCAATCCAACGCTTCCGCATCAGCGTGAGCGTCATCAATGGCAGCCTGACACTCGGCGCAGTTCTCAGACAGGGTCCAGCACTGGTCTTCTTCTTCTGGGGAGCAGGTTTAGCCGGTGCAGTAGGTCCGGGTGCGGCTTTCGAGGCAGCCGCAGGAGTAGTGTGTGTCGGTGAATTGGCACATGATGGTGTGGGTTGAGTAGAGGGTTTTCTTTTGTTTGATTTAAGGGGATTAGGAATGAGTTGTTGAGGTACTGTGTCAAAGCTGGTTTGGGGTAGGGGAGGGGGTAAAAAAGGGGACGAGGTCATTTGAAGATGGAAGAAAGAATTGGATTGTGCTGAGATAAAGAAAATGAACAAAAGGTCTTCTTAAAAAAGGACGTTGTTGAGTCAAGACAAGAATTTAGACCTTTCTCTTTGTCGTGCGCCCAAGTCGCTTTTTCATGCAGTTGGCAATGATGCTCGGCATGAGATGGATAGCCATGTTATCAGTAGGTTTACAAATTCAAGCGCTCTGATGAACTTATGATATTGGTAATGCCCCCGGATACTCGGGTAGTCCAAAAAGCTGTGGGCGCTTATGCCGTCCTTCTCGCAAAAACCGGCTATGAGCTGTGACGGCTACAGACACTCCTTGACATATCGCTCTCAGAGTTGCTCGTGATGCCACGCGATTGTTCGCGATGGGGATATTTCCGATGGGCGATGGACACTGTTCGTCATTTTCGTTGGTGTCGGGTCTTGATAACCTTATAGGTAGAGCCTTGACGTCCAGCTGGCTGCGTCGCATCTCTTGTGGCACCATCGGAATGGGAACCAGAGCCTAAATCTTGAGAGAAATGATGTACACAATATCCATTTGACAACATGCTCGTGCAGCTAATTAATATTCTTCAATGATGAAAGGATTGTCTGGATGGATCAAATTAGCGGCTTCGTAGTTGGTTCGTTCCTTACGATAGCGTGCGCCAGCTTCTATTCGATATTGTCAAGCTCTTCGATTTCCTGACATGGTGTTATCGGTACCGGCCCTTCTGCATCTTCCTCCAATTCCTCTCGCTCCACCATGTTCTTCCTGTCCACATGCTCTTCCTCTTCCTCGTCCTCGTCCTCGACCTCCACCTTCCCCTCTCCTTCAGTCGCCTCCAGTTTGTTCGACGCCTTACTCCATATACCACTCGCCTCCAGCTCATATCCAGCCATAGTGAAGGTTCCCTGCCGAGCTCTCTGGCTGACTTCCAAAGAGAAACCTTCTTTGGTCTCCAATTCGGCCAGCTTCGCTTTCGCCTCATTGTGCAGCCCATCGATGGCCGGCTTCACCGGCACAAATTTACAGTCGATAACGCGCACAAGCTCAAGTCGCGCCCCATTGCTTATTTTCTTTGCTTCCCATCGAGCGTGGAGCCAGCGGCGGCGAGTTTTGGCGATGGAGTGCTCTTTGTTAATGAACGCTTGCTGGGTCATGACTAAGCCTGTGTGTGTGAACGGAGTCAGTCAGTCTATTTGTGTTTCAATATAAAAGAAAGTATCGTACCTGCTTCGGAGAGCTCGGTGTACTTCTTCTCCTTTCGATTGCGGTTGCATTTGCTCTGCTTTAGCAAGGACTTGAGACCATAGGATGTAGGGACTTTAGCCATGTTGATAGTAGGAGGCGAGATACGTGAACAACTAGTTAAAGAGTATAAACAATCGCGATCAGCCGATGGCACACCACAGTATGGAGTTTCAATATGAGTGTGGCGTAGGAGGTGTTGTGGAAGACTGGAAGAAATAGTAAACATCAATCCTATGTTGTGGTGATATTTCCTGTATATGCACAAGTAAACTGTTGCTATAATTAGTACTTCTGAAAATTATTGGGGTATAAATATTGAATTGCTTACATTGTTGTTAGGAGAACATGCCTAGGTGGTCTAGTGGTGGAGTGATCTCCATGATTGTCCATAGTGGGACGTCGTCTCTCGGGCTGGGTAAAACTCAGGAAACAGCCCTAAAGAATATCGGTGGTACGGTTGGATTATTCCTCCATAGCATACGTATCTTTTGCCTCCGAGTTCAAACCCTGCTACAGCCTCCTTTTTTTACCTTTTGAATTTCAGCTCCTTCGATGCTTTCATCGAAATGTATGACCAACACTTGAAAGATGACCATTGTTTCCCAACATTGGCTTTATCGTTGACCATTAATGTAGCCAGTAACTGATGTGCGGTCGTCAATCAACGACTAACACTAGGAAGACGACGTTATTGCCCAACATCAACTTTCTAGCCACAAGTACCACCAATTACAACTACGACCGCGATGGTTCGTCAAGCAATTTAGATCGCATAAATTGAAATTTTACTTATTTCAGTGATGGGAGAAGGGGTGTGTGATGTACAGTAGATTATGTAGTGAAAGCTGCAACTCAAATGCGTGGCATCTTTCAGCTCTCACCAGGGGTCGAACCTGTGAGAACAAAAAAGAAACAAGCGGTGTTACCGCCAGTCAGTGTCTGCAGCCACCGAAAGGTGTATTTTCCACTAGGCTTGAAGGAAACCCGACCAACTCAATGGGCGTGATTTTACTCTTTGGACAGAGGGACCCCCGGAGACCCTAAACAAGCTAGAGTTTGCCCCAAGTTAAGACTCTGTATGAGAAAAAAAGGTCTTATTATAACATTTAAATGACTAAATGATTCACAAAATCTGAAACAGGGGCTTATTGTTGTTGAAGCTCTACAGTTCGAGCCCTTCTGCAGCCATATTTTTGGGCTTTTTGATTCTTTCAGCTTCGTCCATGCCTTTCATCACCGATCATCGGTGGAGTCACCAACCAAAGTCGGTGTACAAGGCTGGGGCTTGCTCAACCTTCTCCAATTCTATGTTCATCGCCACACATTCTCACCAACAACAAACGAACAATAGAATTTCCCTTAACAAGGAAGCAAGCAAGAAACATTTTCAGAGCAAAAATATGGTCATTACAAGAAATCCCATGGGAGAACAGTCGACAACGGAAGAGCAAGGGGAGCGAATGCCACCTATGAGCGGACCTTCGAGTGTGAGACAGAGACCAATGCTTACGCCTCGCCCTAAACGACAGAGTACACAATTCCCCACTCTCAGTTCTGAATTCGCTCGGCTCCGTACTGTACTGTCTTGACGAGTGACGAAATCCTCGCCGTCTCTATCGGGCGATTTCCCTCATACTCGGCATTAGCCCTTAGGACAGCAGGCTCATTGATGAAGAATATGCATGGGCTGATACTTCATTATGCAGTCTATCATGTGCTACAAGAATCAAAATTCAGAGATGGGTTATGAGGAGGGTTTGTAAGGGATTGGGGTGTTCTGGGGATGGGATGTCGTTGGGGAAGAGGATACTTAGTCAGGCCTGCCAAGACCAGCAGGGGTGGTCGCGTACGAGTAGCACTTGGCACTATGGTAGAACGAAGGAATGACTGTGGGCAGGTTTGATGCTTCATCAAGGCTCTTTCAATGAAACAAGCACAGTAGAATGACCAAGGTCGCAGAGTATGGCTATGCTCGCAATTCTCCTGGAGATCAGCCCTCTGCATTGTAGTTAAGGTGAGGTCTACTCGTCGAGGCTTTGAGCCTTTGAGCCTATTCCACGTATGTATTAATCCTACACTCGAGCTAGGAAAGCAGAGTACTAGATTCTAAAAACAGAATCAAGGGACTTGAAAGGAGAGATGTTTGACGAAATCCTCCAGTGCGACACAAAAACCTCCTAAAACCCAAATCCGTCTAACCTTCCTATACCACACACCTTGCAGGAATTCCACCTCACTTTACAAGGCCATTAAAGACTATCGGCCTTGCATCCAAAGCTAGCGGCTCAAAGTCTTTCTCATAATCGCTGTCTCTTCCATCACGGCTAATTCGCGGACTGGTCGATACGACGCTGCTGTCTGGAGTATCCTCGCTTTCAGCCATATTATATCGAAACCTACCAGAAGCGGTCGGGCTTCCGCAATTGACTCCGTTAGTCTCATAGCCTGGTGGTTGGGTCACATCGCTCTCATATCCAGGTAAAGTATCTCTACTTCTCCTTGCCTCAGAACTATCTGAATCATATATGAAGTGGACTCTCCCCTCTTCTGCGGCGGTGATGTCATTGAAAACGCGACGAGAGTTTCGGAGGGCACGGATGTCCTCTTTCATCACAGCTTCGAGGATCTCTTCCTGCTGTATGACTCGTGTCCGTTTTTCGTCCCAGCTGCCAATCGGTCCAATCGCTTGGCCATGATGATGCCTGACGCTGCAAAACCACCGCTTCCACTTTTGGCTCCACGCCGCACGCCGGTATAACAATTTGTTATGACGTTCTTCTCGACGAGCCGCATGATCAGCTCGAACGCGAGGATCCCGGAGGCGTAAAATAACCCACGCAAAAAGAGAGCCAAGAACGAGAACCAGACCGAGAATCTTCAGACTATGCACCCGGTCGTTGTAGGATATGGTTGGGAATGAAGGAGAAGGTGATGGTGGTGAAGATGGAGATGGCAAACCACTGAAAGTGGTCTCGGGGGATTCGAGGGTCGTAGTTGAACTTGTTTCGTTCTGGCGTGGTGCTTCCAGAAGATGGTCAGCCGCCACAGTGTTTGGACGGTTTTCCATGGCATGACTTCCTGATAAGAAGTTGCTCAATCTATCTTTACTGTTGGCCTTGTTGGGACAAACTGCTTTAAGGTGTTCGCGACATGATCTGACCATCTCCTTCACACTGGACTTGACGGCATTCACCTTCTCTTCCATAAAATGACCGACTGCTTGTAGATGTGCCTGTAGGCCTTTCCGCCCGTGGAGAGTGAAGTCCGGAAGCTCATCATCGACTCCCTTTGTTTCTGGGATCGTACTCGTCTGATCTATATCCCGAGATCTGGCTCGCCATTCTTCAGGAACAGCTTTGACAAGCGCCAGATCAACGACCTTCGGGCTCAAGCGAATAATTTCTGGGCCGTCGAGCTGTCTGTAGGACACCGTGAACCCCCACGGTACATCTCCGGATGTGCTGTGGGCGAGGAATGCAAGGACCTGTGCCACATCCTTGCCTTGAGAATTGGCTCCATCGGCTGGTATGGTGTCGAAAAGACAGGTGATGTTCCAAGAAGCACGGGTTCCAAGGGAGAAGATGCCATTCAAGTACCCGCTGCCCGCGGCGTCGGTGCCATCCCAGTTCGAAATAAGTTGCTGGCCGTTCAAGCGTACATTACTTTCACCGCAGGGCTTGTCAGTGGCGTCGACTTGGAAGTAGAGTATCTATAGTAGGTCTGAGCGGGTGAAACAAGTAGGGTTATCAGCATTTAATCCTACCGGTTGTTCATCATCACTTGCTTGAGTCTGTTCTGTCTTGAACTTCACTAGAGCTTCTGCGGGGCCTACCTTCGTTAGCGTACTTGAGCAATCGTGGCAATCAGGTAGCAACTCACGATACTCGACGCTGGATTTCGAGCCGCCAACGCTCAGCGGCGCGGATTCTGGGATGGCAAATGCTGACACCGGAGCCAATATGGACGACAGCGATACTGCCGCCTTAGTGAAGCCGCGCATGCCCGCGAGTCCTCCAGGAGGAAACCTGCTTCAGTCAATCTATACACCGTTCTCACATGATGCGAGGAAGCTGCGATGTTGGTGCCTAAAGCACTCCAGATGTGGGGCGAAGGCTGAGTGATAAGCTAGCAGCGGCACGGTTTCGGGGCCGCGTGTTTCCTGTTATTCTATTAAAGTACGGTACTCTAAGGTATCTAGTCACGTTGTAGTTAAATGTCTCCAGTTAACAATGAATTGAAGAACCTTATTGCTACCTCTTGGGAACAGAGGGCGTTCCCTCGCTTCCTTTTACAACTGGAAAAGCGAGAGCAAAACCCATCACTGTCTAAGGTAAGGTAGCTCAAAGGCAGGAAGTAAGGTACTTCTCGTATCGCCGGAAAGTCCATGTAGGCTAGCCCGAGGAGGTTAGCAGGGGCTCGATAGGGCTTAGTGTCATCAATAACCTTCTCTCGGCTGCTCCCTCGGTGCTCCCTCTAAAGCGGCCCTGCTCTCTTTCCCGATCGAAAACGCTAATCCCCTATAGATCAAACCCTGCTCAGCGCGGACCAGCCGGTTACAAACAAAGGAATAATAGATCATCGCAACAAAGTTGGTTTCGATGCCTCTGTTTTGTAAATGTCCGGCTGCTACGAGCCGAGACGTGAGAAAAGTGTAATTGTTGATAACTCGCGAGCTGTAAAAATGGTGCTAACTAGAAGATCTAAATAGAACTAAGAAGCCGACGACAAGTGATATCAAGGGAAGCTGGAGGCAGACTGGGTGTCTCGTATGTTTCAATTAATCATCAATACACCATTTCTGTGATGTCAATCTCTCTCCGAACATCATCGCATCCTCCCTCTCCCGGAACATGTTTCCGAGTTTTCGAACGATATTCGTGTTGGTTTCAAGACGAACCCAAACCCTACACAAAGGCCGTACCCAACGCACCTCCCCTCTTGTGAGCAAGCCCTTCGTCTGCACCAAAATACCAATTTCCCATCTTTCCCTGGGATTGAAGGTGGACATGATGATCGACGGCTCGTTGTATCTGCAGACACGATTCTCCCAAAAGTCTTTGAAGTCTCGACCTTTGCCTCCCCTGTCTGCCACCACCTTGTACCATTTGTGCAGACTCTGATGCACCGGTATCCAGAACTTCTCCTTTTCAAGCGATGCGCGGGGACAGTGGAGAATGAGCCCTGGAAATTCCACAAGAAAGCCTTGTTTCATCATGGAGCCCGCTCGACGCAACGGCCGCATCAGGGGATATGAATGGGCTTGTTTGGTCAACCAGGTTTCAGGCGCCCATCGATATCCCTTAACTCTGAGCTTCGGGGGAGGTAGAAAAATAATTCCGGACGGAATACCTAAACCCGGTTGTTTGTCAAGCATATCGAGAAACTCCACCATTCTCTTCGCGGCAACCACATCGGGTTCCTCGAGAGGATCACTAATTTCTTCGAGCTGTTTCACATTGAGTTTCAGAACATTGGCAAGGACTATGGTTTCGTCCTCGGGCTCCGTGACTAGGCGAAATTGTACTGCTTCCCATGCTCGCTGTACTCGGTAATCTTCTTCGGGTTGGCGGAGCTTCCAGACAGATGAGCTGAACGGGTGTCCGGCTTTCCAGACATGATGAAATGGATGATCGATGTCATTCCTTGCTTCATCTCTTGCCTCCTGTAATTCTTTGACACTAACAGTATCATCTTCAAACTGAACATGTAGGTCATTTGCCAGGACAACTTCTTGCAATGTCCACAGCCGCTGCGCCCAGCCGCAAATCCTTATTCTCATGTTCATTTCGATGGCGGAACCAGTTTTTCGAGTCTGTATCAGATTTCTATCCCAGACTAGGACTGTCCTTGCTTTGGAATAGATGTTTTTCATCTGATTGATGGCACTGCTCCTGACAGATGCCTCGCGAGGGAGGCAAAGAACATCGATCCAAAGATAGATCTCTTGTACACCGTCTGAGTTCTTCTTGTCTTTGAGGAGCCGATTGCAAGTCCCTTGGAACTTTTCGAGTTGACACCTATGCATAGAGCGATCGTTCTTATTCCGGGCGTCTTTCCCGCTGTCGACTATACCATCTTCCCAGCGATGGGTTAGCGCAACAAATGCAACCACCTTCTCCTTGTTCAAATCGTGCGCGGAATGCTCCATTCCTCTTGCATCTGTCAAGGTAACAAGAGGTGTCTTGCCTTGGCTGATCCATTCCACCATTTGCGCTTCATCAATTTTATCTGTTTTGCAGTTCACACCATTGCAGCCACCCATATGCAATGCTGTGTGAACTGGTCTATTCGCAATGCAACTCCAGATCGTACATTTTGAATGGTCAGCTTCTGGCTTCGGTGGTTTCATTCTGCACATGAGATAAACATGGGTGACTCTAATCAACGTGGACTCCATTCGACGAATTGCAAAAGGACACCATTTACTCTCTTGCAGCATCTTCCTGCAGTATGTGCTATAACCCCAGTTTCTTCCCTGGATGTTTGGTTTATCGTAAAACTGTGAACGGCCATCCAAGCCAGAAGAAATCTCTGGGCGCCCAAGCTGCAGAGTCTCGCCTAAAACTGCGAGCGACAAGGTCAGCTTGGTATCTAAGTGCTGGTCAACTGTACATCCCGAGTCAGGGTACTCAGACCCATCTTGGATTCGGGAACGATCGTCACGGTCCATGCGTTCATGAGAGCAATGCTTGGAAATAAATCGCCGGGCAATGTCAAGGGCAATGGAAGCTCTCACGTAACTGCGGGTTTGTATATGGCGGTATCTCTCTGCGTCTCCAGCGGCTGCCTTTTCTCGGATGGTCCAATTGGAGATCGAGGTAATGAGTCCCTTAGTGCTTAGTGTATCATCGTTTCGATGAAAATCTGCCGGGCAAATATCGGTATCGAGTACTTGAGCGAGGAGAGCAAACCAAAGCCATGACTGCAAGAATTCGTTGGCATCCCTCTCTTTCATCGTTGACTTGAGTCCGTACTCAAGCAAGTCTTGGAAGTCATCATATCCGTATTCACTTGGAAGGGTGAAAAAGTCTTGAGGATGATACGGGTCGTGCTTGGCGAGGGGTGCATAGAAGTGGACCCTGTCATGTCCTCCGTGGTCGATTGGTGGCGGTAGGTGATCCATGGTTTTTATAGTATTAATAACAGATCAAATTAAGGAGCTAACCTTGTGAGCTACATGGACCAGTGGTTTGAGTTACAAGAGAAGCAAAGACATTCTTATACCCGTATCACTCTGCACTACTGGCAACAGGGTAATTGCCTCAGAGAGGATAAGAGGGCCTAGATCGCGAAACCAGTGCCGAGAGGCGCAACGCCGTGCTATGTATTGTGTTTTTCAGAACCACTGTGCCGTTTAGGAAAGTATAGTACCTCAAGAGCAGGTCTCTAGACAGTGTAAGGATTACTCCTATATGCCTTGCTTGACTAAGGGCCCTCGGAGGGGCTCCATGGACTAATCTGACCCTTTTCCAAAACCACGAGGCTACCACATCGTCAAACAGGGCGACCACGTACGTGTTAGGCTTTTGCAGTAGCGCAGATGCCTAACTTATTTATATATCAATTACCCTTAAAAATTCATAGCTTTGATAGGTTTCCGCCGAAACCACGAGGCTATTGTTCTATCGGGCGTTATCAAGTATGACGATATTGCAGAAGCTCAGCAAATCTCAACCATCACTGTAGATCGAAAGCTGTAAGGATTTTTCTTTAAACCACGAGGCTGCCACATCGTCAAACAGGGCGACCACGAACGTGTCAGGCTTTTGCAGTAGCGCAGATGCTTAATTTTCTTATTTATCAATCACCTTTAAATATCCATAGCTTTGATAGGTTTCCGTCGAAACCACGAGGCTATTGTTTTATCGGGCGTTATCACCAACCATCACTCTAGATCGAAAACTGTAAGGATTTTTTTAAACCACGAGGCTATCATATCTCTGACAAATGTTTAAACAACGCTTTATAAGGATGCTGACCTTTCCTAGAAAGCTCTTAAGCGCGTCCTTTTTTTTTGATGATATAGAGCTCAGAATCAAAATATTCGACAATGGTGAGTAATGCACATCCATCTCCAGGCGACTGGGATCATTACCGCGGTATAATCACGGAGCTGTGGTCTCATATGACGCTCAAGAAGGTTCAACATTATATGCAGGTCCATCATAAATTTTCGGCTAGGTGAGTTCTAGCCTTTGAATCGTGATGCTGCGGGAGAATATAGCTCGATCGAGGATAAAGAAAATTGCTATATTAGATATCAGGCGTACCTCAATCTTCTCTGTACTGACCGTCTTGTTTAGCGAGCGTATGTATGAAGAGCAATTCAAAAAGTGGGAATTGCACAAATACTTGAAGAGATCGAAGAAGGACGAGATACTCGGCCGTGTTGTACACGCTGCCCAGACACAATCTCCACCGCCTGATCTGGACATCAATAGCGACGACCTTCGAAAGGTTTTGAGACATCTGAATGAAATGCATCGAATGAGCATCTCGCTTGGTGAAATGAGAGTAACAATGTCGAAGGCTGGCGACTCGGACGGGTTTTGCAGCAGCAGTACAGGTAGGGACTTTTACTACAGGGTAGAAAGTGCTGAGCTTACTACTTGTAAAAATTCAGTGACTAGTGATTCTTCGACGTTCTCAAGTGCCGGATATACTGGAATACCGCAATCGGATGGACATCGCTCCCTAAGCGAAGGTGAGCAGCTAGCAACAGGCACTGGCAATTATCAAACAGCGCATGCTCTAGTGGCCAGTGAGCGGGCTTACAAGTCCTGTTTTCCGTTGGGCCGTATGCCCGCTCATGTTAATTCCGAATCCCTGAATTTGGAGACTATCTTGCGGAATGTCTATTCATCCTGCGCTCGTAGGAGTTTCGACCATGATAGCCAACACGGAAAACCAGACCAGGTATCGCAGATCGTTATTGGACCACAGGCACAGTTCTGGAACGAGTTAAAGTACGGCATCTATCTTCTAAAGATATCTTGCTTCGAAGGAGCATTCCCCGTGCTTCGTAATGCTGGAGACCTGTCATCTGGCGCTTTCACGGAAAACCCTTTAGCCTTTGTTCAGGAACTCTTCTCCACCTTGTCTCCAGCCAATACAGCCCTATGCTCTCGTCTCCGCCTATCGTTGCTTCGTGAATTCATCAATTTGGCAGGACAAAGCTTCGGAAGTACACATCCTGTTACGGTTCTTTGCTATGAATTACAGAAGGATCGCGGGTCTCAAGAAGTGTCCGAAAGGGCTCTCTCATTCATGATCGATCTTCTTATATCAATACAAGGCACGTCCTATACATTGACGTTCAGAGCACAAACTGCCCTTGTCCGACTGCTCAGGCGCAGCAAGGAGTATGAAAGAGCGGGTGCCATGGCGCGAAGATTGCTATCAAGCAGTATCAGCTTGTTTGGCGCCCAGTCAATATTGGCGCGTATGGCCGCACGAGAGCTGGAGCACGTTCTGATGGATAGAAACGACTGGCAGCAAGCTCTAGAAGTGTGCCTTTCTATTATTGGACAGCCTCCTTCTACTCTCGAATTGGTTGAGCCTCAATATTATGACGAATACGCAGTGCATACGATGGAGGACATTGCCAAGATATACGACAACCTCGGGGAGTCCGAATCCAGTATAGCATGGTTGACTCAAGCAGCGAATAGTGCATGGACTTTATGGGGGTCGGGGGTCGCGACCACCCACATCATTGATAAGCTTGTGGGTGCCTTGAATACTTCTGGGAAGCATGATGAAGCGATGTTCTGGCAGAATATACATACTGCTGGCGGAAACCGCATGTCATAATGCGACCTAAGAAGTGTCTCAGTAGCGACACCCAACAGCGTAGCACTCGTCTTGGCTTTGAGATACGCCTGAAACAAGCGAAGGAGGAATGGCGTTGAGGGGAATCTCTTTCGTGTTCTACTCATCTCGCATGCCTGTATTGACTAAGAGTATAGTTCAGTTCTCATGATTCAAAGAGCAATCGTCTAGCAGAAGCTGCTGCAACATGGTGGAATAGTTTCCGCCTCTTGTAGATTTAGCGCCCTGGAACCTGAACTCCGTGACGTCCTTCAGATCGAAATCTTTCCAACAGGAGCCATGCGTTCTCGTGGTCCGTTCGTCTGTAGCTGATAACGTGGCAAGTCATCAACGGGCTGGCCACAGTTTTATCTACCAGAGACTACAGACACAGAAGCCCGAATCGTATCCAGCTCTCTCAGGGGCACAGTGCATGGCCGCACATCTACGATCCATTGGCCTCGTTCAGCCATTTTCGTCCAACCGACAGCAGACGAAATAAAACGTTGCGACGCTCTTCATTTCTCTATCTTTGTGCGTTCTTCATATGTTTCAACGTCTCGGAGTCGCACACCTGCAATTTCCTCAGTGAATTCCGACGATGATGAAGTGTAGATCTGATAATTGTCTAAAGGTGTCTTTTCTACAACAGAAGGCTACTCGTACTATCTACCGTATGTTTTGTGCCACGATTGACGCTAGCCCCAACTAGGCTAGCGGGCAGGTGGCAGTGTAATGGCACTGCAACTATTCTAAGGTACTTCCGTATTATGTTTCTGATTGAATGATTGCTTCTTCTGCTTCTACTATTGCTTCTACTACAGCTTCTATTGCTTCAACACCTTGCGATTGAAGAACCTTGTCACGGCAGTGCACCAGATATCATGGGCAAAGGGGTTGCGATATCAATTGTTGGAAATAGGGGAGATGGTAATCTCCGCCTTCATAGGGCTTCTAGCGCATCTCGGTCGAAATTTCTCATGCAACCGGCGCAGAGTAACGTACCCTGCATTGGCCCACACATCGGATCGATGCTGTGTGCGACGTACCTACCTTTAAGGTAGTATTTTGTCGAAATCTTTACGGCATTCGAAGGTCCAGTTAAGTTTGCTTCTTAGGTTTACGCCATCAACGTTTAATCTACTTTATCCCATCAGGTGGCTTCGCTATCATAAAAGCCTTGAGTTGCATGAGATATTTAACTTGCTTTGTCCAATTGAGTGTCTCAAACGCTGGAGCTTTCTATATACTTCCCCCCCCCACCCAAGGCAGACATATATCGCCGCCCACGGCGTTAAGCTTGTTGTAGTTTCAACAGGCCTCGACTTGAAGCGATATATACTCACTGTTTACTTTCGTGACACTGACTACTGCAATCCCTCCTAGAGAATGTCGAGCATGATACAGCTTGCGTTTTCTGATTTTGATCTCACAGTTCTGTGTTTTGACATCATGATGTTGGAAAATTCTCCTCTTGTTCCAATTAATGGTTGGTCTTGCTTTGACGACGAGGATTCGAGAGAGAAACCATCAATTATTCGCTCCAATGCTAGATACTTCTTTATGCTCTTCAGCCTAGAAGAACACAGAACAAAATCTCTTTAAACACGCATTTCAGATAGATAACTTCGCTACTTCTCGTGGCATTCGAGAAACTGTTGGTAAACACAAATAGATTCTTAGAGCTGACTTGCGCAACTGGGAGAATTCGTGCCGGCACCGATATCCAATCATAAGGTAGCAAGCATCTTGATCAGGCCATGCTGCTTCCTCAGTGGATAACAGTGCCCAACGGGGCTCTCTCCGAATAGGGAAGGTTAAGTGGAAGATCTTCTTCAGCCGCAAGTCCTTGCAGCTCGGGTTGTACAAGCGAAGCAATCAAATTTGAAGACATGCTAGAGGTGGCAGTGAATAGCAAGGTCGAATGATAAAAGTCCTAGAACTCCCTGACCTTTCGACATTAATATCCAACAAAGATTCGGTAGTCCTGCGCTAAGGTGTAGGAGGCGAAGAGTTACCATGAGTACTCATCGCGTCCTCCGATATTCAGTCCTGCGCTCCACAATCCTATTGTACCTCAATGTTGCTGTTGGTATGTATTGTCTTCATTTATACATTTGAGGGAAAGCAATTAATTTAGATACATAAACTTGGGGCCATGAACATTGTCCTTACGCATATAGAGAGCCTTTCTCCGATTAATGACGGGATCGCTGATACGCTTTCTGGATAGCACAATATAGCAGTGCTACTTCAATGCATATCAGTAATAACAACATTACCTCATCCTGCCTTAGCCATGCAACCGCCTTCAATCGGACCAATGTTGCAAATTCTACTTACGTTGCTCCGAACGAGTGCTGTGAGACTTTAGAACCCTGTTATATATTCGCCGATAGCTGTCAGGTACTCTATTGGGAATCTCAACCAGCTAATCTTACCGTCCTCGCACCCTCGACTCTTAGCTCTGATAGCTACATCTTGTGAGTTCGGTTTTCCGTAGGCTCCTTCGACACTTACCAACGTTTTTTAAAGTACATCGCCGTCTATCTATGTGATCTATCATTCCATTTTTGCAGGAGGCGGTTCGAGGTCTTGTATAGGGAACGTCGGCGACGGAGGTAGGCCGGAATTGGCATCGTACGCCACTCTCACCCAGGCCTATCCCCCAGGCTACCTAACAACAGGTAACCCTGCTTCTTTCTTGGCAATCGTAGACACTGGGTAGGCTCACAAACTCGCAGGACATTGTTACCACGGAGTTGGTGCGAGAGGCATACTTAATCCCCAGGACTTTGCAACTACTATACAGAATTGGGTATATGAGACTCGCGCTGACTGCGTTAATGGGGCCTCTCTCGCCATAGGAGGTCCAAACGGGACCGATTTACATGGTAACCCTTCGCTGGTCGTTCCGGGCGATTTTTCCTCTGTGGATCCTCAGTGGTCCGGATGTAGGGGGAACGATGTTTATGGTGCTTTCGACCCGCCCCGAGCACTCAGTCCGGTGGCAGCGCTTGACCCAACAACCACCATATCACTTCCAAGCAGTATGGTTTCGGCCGAGCCAGGAACCGTGGCCACCTTTCCGTTTGTTAGTCCCACTCCCGTTTCGAGTTCGGGTAAAACCACTACACTCGAGAGTATAGGACAGAACCAGGATCCACCAGCAATCGGGCAAAGTACTGCAAGTTCAGGGCCTCAAACCCCTCGGTCTTCTACAACGTCGGGTAAGAACGCTGTATGGAACAGCCAGGGTAATCCGAACGACGAACCAAGCAGTTCGAACAATTTAGGTGGGGCAAAAAGCATAGCTCCTGTCCCAGCAGATCCGCAGATCACAAGTGCTGAGTCTCAAACTGATGGCGGTCAGCTAGCTGTTCCTGTACCAGCCCCAGCACTAGTTCCCGGCCACCCAGAGTCTACAATCGTTGCCCCAGATCCAGCACATGCTCCAAGCCAAGGCCCTGAAAGTCCAGGCAATGTTGTAGCAACTTCAAATGACGTCTCCAAGTTCGCTACAGTCGCGGGTCTGCCGATGTCTATCCTACCAAACAACGGCGGCGTCGCAGTAGATGGCATAACCATAGCCCCGGGGTCCCAAACGGTAATTTCAGGGCAAGGGATATCCGTTGGATCAAAGCAGGCCGTCGTTGGCACCAGTACTTTCGATTTTCCTCCTTTGATGGCAGCCACGGCACTTCCAATGTATGCCGGCCAGTCTCTTCAAGCAGCTCCGAGAGGTGGTTTAGAGTCTTGAAATACGAGGACACGAGGGTAGAAAGGCATATCCCTTTGCCCGTTAATTGTACGGCCCACCCTAAATATAGCATACAATCACCACCATTAGTAAGGGTGTTCGGATAGTTAGTAAGCACAGAACATTGTTTTACGAAGGTTGAAGGTAGAGGAGGGGTTACAGCCTTCTTCTGACTGGCTCGGTGAGTCGGGCTCAATGCTTTAAACACTAGTTTCCGTACTCATAAAGGTTAAGCTTCTACCATTATAGGTTTAGCTGGGTGGGCCGTACAATTAACGGGCAAAGGGATAGATATATTTGACTGAACTATGTAGTAGGTAGAGCATACGGGATGAAGAAGGAAGGAAAGAAGTGGGCGAAGGGTAAATACCCATCCACTAGCGCCGGATCAATGCGGAAATTACTAACCACAGGGGTAACAGTACCGTTCCCTGTTTCCAACATTTCCAACATAGAGGTCGGCGGCATCATTCTCAGCGCGGGCTACAGAAATGTTGTATCTGGCACTCCTTTGTCAGTTGGATCCAGTCAATTTGTCATCGGCAGTAGCACGTACGCGTTTTTGGATCATGCCATTGTACCATATTCAGAGGCTACTGCTCCACCACTCGAAGCAGTACCGGGTAATAATAGAGCCGTCAAACTCGGCTCGACCACACTCAGCGCAGGCGGCCCAGCCGTAACCTTTGCTGGAAGTACGTTTTCTGTGCTTTCAGGCGGCGGCGGTGTGATGATTGATGGAAATGTTGCTGCAATGCCTAAAACTATAGCGCGTCCATCTGTCTTTACCATAGGTGGTGAAGTATTGGCCATAGATCCCTCCAAAGCTGTCCTTGGTTTAGTTACTCTACCGGTTGGAGGAGCAGCGGTTACGATCTCTGGTGCCGTAATGTCGTACGGCCCCTCAGGTCTTCGTGTCGGCTCAACAACTTATCCACTATTTGAAAAAGTGCCTCAGTCGCTTTGGACTGTGGCCGGTCAGGTCATAACGGCATATCCTGGCGAGGTTATCGTTGGATCTGGCACTACCCTTCACCCAGGAGATCCGCCGTTAACGATATCTGGAACGGTCGTGTCTATGGGTCCATCTGGACTTCAGATTGGATCTTCAACCTTCCAAATAGGTATTACAGCACTTTCGTCATCGTTATTCACAGTTGTAGGCGAAACAATCACAGCAAACCCTACGGAAGCCGTTGTTGGCTCCACTACGCTGCACCCCGGTGGCTCAGCAATCACTATCTCAGGGACGGTAATCTCTCTAGGCCCATCTGGCTTAGAGATTGGATCAACAATAATGCCATTAACACCTGCCGCGTTGGAGACTGGCCTCGGAAGTCTCATAATGTCGGCTTTTGATGGCGCGCCGGAAAGTACTACGAGTACCGGACCGGAAAGTGCGGGCAGTAATAGTACGGCTAGATTTACGGGAGGAGGCCAGATAATCAAGGGTGGCTATTGGATCATGGGCGCCATGAGTATCTTGGCAGTTGCTGTTGGAATGCTGGCGTTTGCATTGTAAGGTGCAATTAATCGACTTCAAGCATAGCTGTATGTACAGTGTTATCACAGATGGGAATAAGCAGGAGGATAGATGACGAAAATAGTAATGTCAATCGTCTAAGACCCATTCGTCTGACAGAATTAAGACGAAACAAATGAAGCAGGAGCAGGTGGTTTTAGGCCGTTCACTTTAGCTTTCAATTAGACCCGGCAGGAAATCGGATCCGGAGCGGGACTGGCCGAACCCTATCGAGTTCCTAAACCGTCTTGAAGCAGCGAACCTATATTATGCAGATATCCTTTTTCCATCTGGAAGGCTTTCAAGCGTATCTTGGTAGATTTTCTTGAATATGATATCATAGATATCAGGTGACTCGCAACAGAAAAGCTAGAATACACGAGCGCTCAACATAAAAATTTTGTCAACATCGAATCTCTCTAAGATAGTGACTCTTCAGCTTCAAACGATTTGTTACTCTTACCAAAAAAAACTTATGCAGTTTCTAAGAGAACAAACCCTTCGTCAACTCTCCGTATCGTTTCATAAAACCGCATAGACGTAGCAATGTTTCCACACGTTCAAACTAAACGTCAACTTATTACCTCGATTTCTAATTATCGACATATGGTCGCAACAATCAAGGCTTTGTTATCTGAACGACAATCAAACAGAACATGGCATCTACCTGAGAGATAGAAGCTTGGGTTATAGAAAATTACCACAAAATCGGCCTCAGCCGTGATGACCAGCTTATTAAGAAGAAATTATTTAAGACGAAATTGATTGAAATACGTCCTGAGATTAGAGGGAAAATACGGCAAACTGTCAATAAGTAAGAAGCCATTCTTTCATTGCATATAGAGTCCTTTAACATATTCTTCGTTTGAAAGACTGGTCCGGCAAGGTATATTCTTGCCAGGTGGCGAAAACAAGACTTTGCAGACAATTAAAACAACCTTCGAACCATCTTCTACCCCTTACAGGCCCAAAATACGAGCTGCAGCGAATGCGAAAATCCAAAACCCGAACCCCTCTGGCTCTAAAGTATCCAATCCTCAATTTTCCAATTCAGACTCCTCTTCCGGCAATTCGAAATTCACTTCGATACAGAATGTGAACGTAAGAACTGATAGTTTGAGTTGTCTCATGGCCGTACACTAATCAAGTGAAAGTCCCGCACGGCCGTGACGGGCAATCCTCGGAGAGCTCAGCGTATAATTTCACATTTACACCTACTGTTACTGATCCAGGGAGGAAAATCCTTATACCAAAAGAAACCCATTGCAAAAGCACAAGCAGTAATCATGTTTACCTATCGTGGTCTGTCAAGAACGAGACGTGTTCTGATGTTGTCCCATAGGCACCATCGAACGGCGACAGCGCTTACCAACATGGACAGAACTACACAATCCTAGATCCAGAGTTCGGTGGTGTTATCGTGGACGTCTCTGAGAATTATAGCGGTACTGGAGGCTTAGCGCCATCTCAGAAAGTCATAGGTAGGTACGCATAGGAAGCTCTTACTAGGCCACGTTGCTAATGTAACATAGAACTGCGAGAATTTGTAGATGAGCCTCCTAAGACGAACGCCAAATCGGCCATCAATAGCTCTAGTTCAGTTATGCAGATGACACCTGATTTGAGTGATTAGCTAGGACTACTGCACGTTCGCGAGGATAATGACGCTCTCAGTATAGACATTGCGACTGGTGATGTCAAGAATGCAGTTCTATTTCCGGCAAAGCTATTAGCCGACTACAATAGAAATATTCTACCTCAATAAGGACTGCTCGGAAGCTGCGAGATGAAAGAGTCTGCAGATTCCAACGGATTTCCTGATCCGAGAATCTTCTTGAACATCAACATCCCGTTTTCGGCATTCATTTGTGAAGTTCAGGGGAGTGGGAAGTCGCATTCAACGTCTTGCATCATTGATAAGTGCAGAATATCGCAGTATCAGATCTCTCATGCTCTTTCACTCACGCTTCATGCAGAAAACTGTCTCATCCGCTCTTCGGCATTAGGAGTGCTCCAAAACCCTCTGTCCGCGTCCATACTGACAACTCACAGCCTTCATAACAACAACACTCGCTCAGAGTGCTGAACACGTTAGCAGTGACAATTACCAGATCGAATTCTGCGACCGAGACAATCAAGCCGAGAAAATCCAAGCATACTTACCTCACATCTGGGAAAACATCCAAAAAGTGATCGCAGACGCTGCACTTGGCATTTCCTCTCCATATGGATTTTCGGCCTTGTTCAAAAGCAACAACATAGTCAATGTGACTAGACTGTTCCAGAATATAGCAAATGGCGCTCCTATTTATGTCTCGCCAGGTACTGGCCGCAGCATCGACTTCAAAATCCCAAAGTCCCCCACATTCGTCTGCGTCAATGCAGGTAAAAGTGCAGCACTCGACAGTTGGCTCAATACGTAGTGTGAGCCCAGTCGATGAATAGACGCCATCTACAACTTCTGAATACATATTCCTATGTTAGAACAAGAAAGAGCCAGATTCCACTGATTGTCCTCGATTAAGACGGAATGCGCTGACGCCTAACGACGACACGCTGACTTTGTCAGCAATCGGCCCTTGTGCATGAACTTGCACATATGCACGGGGCTTCGGGATTTCATGTGCCTGGGGATGGCAAAAAAGAAGTGTACTTGCCGATGGAAAGCTGTGAATGTCAATGCGGCGGATTCATTGCTGAATGCAGAGAACTTCGCATTATATTATGCAGTAAGTTTTCATTCCCAATGACTTCGATATCTGCAGTGCAAAAGCTGTCGTCTAAGCCTAACAGGTCAAGATTTTGATCTTGTATCATTTTTCTCGCATCAAATTTGCATAGTTGCGCTAATATATACCACATTCCTCAGCCCTTGCTGCAGGTTGTAGATGATGGCCCAACATATTCCATCATCAAACACAAGCGGTAATTTCCGCCTCGGCTTTACAACGCTCCTCAACCTCGTCTACAACTCAAACCCTGTCATCCCTTCGCCAGCGAAATATCTCCTTCATTCCACATAGATTATCAATCATCCCTCTTACAAGACTTCCATCCTACTTCATCTTTAGCTCTTACAACACACATCATTGCTTGCTTTATCAGCGAAATCAGAAACGCCACTACCTACCGCCCACCGCGAGATTTTCTCATCCAACGCAAGAGTGGAAGGACTTTACTGGATTCGGTGTCTGGATGTATAACTGTCTTATCTTTTCTGTCTAGGACACGAGATCTGGAACAGCGTAGCTATGATGAAGAGGGAACGGCGGCTGTGTTTCGAGAAAGGGGATGTTCTTGCATCATCGCGAGATAGGCGAGAGGGGCTCTTGTGACGGTATTGTACTCTGCAAGTCCTAGTACGGCATGTCGTGAGTCTTTACTTGTGCATAGGTAGCAAGTGGCGGAGTAAGTGTTTCTAGAGCAAATTGGAGTTGAAAATGTCATTGGCTATTTACCGGTCTCTCCGCTGCCCTCCACTCCTATTTGTTCATATATCTAGTGCCACCGCTCTTTGCATTCGAGGAGGCAAAGTGTTGGTTTCAATATTTGGATCGTCTGTACTGAGATGGCATAAGCTAGATTGAAGACTTGGTGACCAGTAGGAAGAGAGGTCCATCGTGTTCCGCTTGTCCGAGAGCTCTCAGACTGCATCAGCGTCGTCCAAGCTTAATGGCTTTTCGCAATCTATGCTTCCCCTATTTTCCCATCCGGAGCCAATCACGATCCCTTGCCATCCCAACTTCAGCGCAATAGTATCATCACACCTCGTGGTATCTATCATACTCATTCATCCATGTCATCATTCCCTACATTCTTAAACGAAACCAATCACGAATTCTTACGATCCAATCTCCAGTGGGACTTCCGACCGAATCTCGCGGCGTTATACTCATTCAAACAGGCCATCATTCCATAGATGTTGCTTTATGACTGCTGGACTCAATCGAATCAAGCTTCTAGATTCATGGCATACTATATCCTTGAGAGATAGCTGCCAGTGATCCCACATGACGACCCACCAGTAAAAACCTTCATCCTTCGCACAACTCAAGGGATCGTAAGCGTCTTGTTGGTAGAAGTGCTGCGAGATGCAATAGATCTGGTCCCGTATTTTGTACTGAAGAGCATCACGCTTATCAGACACGCCGAAATTGATGGCTTGAAAGGAGTCAGGAGGCGCGTCTGGATCATTCCGCAGGGGAACATCTTCTTCCCTTCCAATGCTTTGCGTTAATCTTGACATCTCCCAGGAATAGTACAGCTCTTGAGATGTCATTGCTTGGAGTCTGGACTCCCATTCCGAAGCATCAAGTCTCATCAGACCCCAGATTGAGTAGTAGGTACGGATGAAGCGTGGGCGCTCGGTGCGAGTCAACGTCGGAGGACGGTTGGGCATACCATAATATTCTCTGGCTGTGCAGCCCATCACTATTGCATTTAAATGTCAACTCTGCCCGTTCAACGGACCAAATGTGAAGCAATCTCCACTTACTTCTCACCCGACTCACGATTTCTCGTTCGAATTGAAGAATGGCGTTCTCGACCACGTCCGCATTCCGAAGCATACGGACGACATCTTTGGCAGAAATGGGAGACTCCAAGTCCGGTCCGTCTTGATCGACAAGGAAGCGACGCGCCGCACCTTCGCAGGGGATGTTTCTCGGCGCCATCTCGTTGTAGATGGGAGTCACGTTCTTCAACCAAAGACGCCTGAGTCGATGGCATACTGTGGAGAGGGCAAATACATCAGCAAAGCATGGGAGCTGGCAAAAAATATTTGTCGCTATCTCCGACGGCATCATTGATAGCGACATATGACTGCTGCCACTTCCGCGCTCGACGGCTGTGCAACAGCCGGACACTGAACCTGAATGTGCCTGTACACGTGAAGCAACTGCGCGGTATGTATTGAAGTCTGCAGATCCCTTTCAGGATGTAACAATTCAGCAAGAGAGATCGAGCGTTGCAGAACATGACATATATGACTAGAACGAGTAGGAATGCATTCTCGAAGCTTCTTGCCTGTGTTTGAGCAGCAATCAACACGCAAAGTCTCGGCAGCAGAGAAGTTTGAATCTGATATTCAGAGGCGCTCTGATACTCAGCCGCATCGTCGAGACTGTTGGTGCTTGTGCAACGATGTGATGGCAGGCGTTAAAATTTACGCGAGTTTAGGTTGTTTCTAAACAGCCCCTTGGGCTAGTCCCAATACGTCAGATAAGGGTACAACCCTGTACCTGCTCTAAGGTACCTCTGTTACTATCACCTACCCCACCCATTCCGACCTCAGCCCAAAGCCGAGATACGTGATGAATCCCATCTCGGCATCCACGCCACCCTACACCATCTCCGCTCTCCCTTCCACATCCCCAATCCTCCTCTCAACCTGCCTCTCCCTTTTCGACGAGTCTATTGCCTGGCTTACTTCAAAGGGGCTTTCCGCTCAGTGGGGCTCCGAGCCTCTGCAAGATGATGAGAAAACTATCGCGAAAATGAAGAGGATTATTGAGGTTGGTGCAATTCGATTATACTTTCCGGGGAATTGCGGGCTTAGTCATATCTGTGAATCGGTCTCAAAGGGCAGGTTTCGATCATATATGCTTAGCTCGTTCAGCTGAGAATTTTGTATATTGAACCATACAGCAATGTGAATTCCTCGTCGCCACCAGCCATTCAGACAACAAGATCTTGGGCCTCGTGGCTTACTCTTCGGAGCGATCGCATCCGGAGTTCATTCCGGCGGCTGAGGAGCCAGAGCTATATCTTTGGTTTCTCATAGCATCCCGGAGCGATCCCAGGGCTAAAGGCGTTGGGAAGACATTGGTGGAAAAGTGTGAGCAAGAAGCGAGGGAGAGTGGTGTTGGGCTATTGAGAGTAGATTGTTTTGATGGCGACGTGGCGAACGGGGCTTTGGTAAGGGTCTATGAGGGAATGAGATTTAGGAGATTGGGTTCGAGGTATAATGTGAAAGGTTGGGTGGGGCAGGTATTAGGGAAGAGATTGGAGGGAGTGGGTGGGTCTCGGCGATGAAAGGACGGGACTTGTAGAGAAGAGAGGGTGTAAGGAGGTCTATTCAGAGTTCTATCAAGCGATAGGCGTCGAATCATTTTTATATGTGATGGTCATCACGAAATTCAGCGCATTTGATAGCTTGTAGCCTTTCTATCTAAAACTTTTGATGTGTCGTAAGTATGAGCAGCAGCCTTTGCAAATCTTCTCTAGCAAAGACTTTTTCACGTCGTCGTGGCAACAGTATCTTTTGAATGTTACACTGATATAGGCAAACATGACCGGGACGTAATCAAAAGCTTGTGCGGAAAGCACATAGCCAAGTCCACTCCAAGCTTAGCAGAGTTATCCGACTGTTCACGCCAGCGTTGACACGCTGATTTCCTCCAGGCTGATAATTACCTACTTCCTTGATCGTGTAACGTCGAGGTTTCATATCCTGCGCAGCTTTTCCGACCGGTGTTGGCGTTTTGGCTCCAGAGACTTGGTATTGACAGTAGCTATGTCGGGGAGAGCGTACCGTCAGCGGATGTCAATCATCCGATCCCATAAGCCATAATTTGCGTTTTCAATTAGAAGAGTTCACCTACCAACCGGTCGCACCATTCAACCGGTCAGCCCCATAGGACTGCTGGTAAAGATAGAATCGATCCTGGGTACATGAGCGCCGCTCCTGAGATGAGGGACCGAGGTGATTGTCTGATTGGATTTGTGGATGGTATTGGGAGAGTGCTATCGCCGGTTGCTGTTGGGGAAAAAGATTGTACTTCGGTATGGGGTAGGTTTTTGAGATACTATGGTGACGTAAATGTTGAAGTCGAAGTTGGGCTGGGAAGGTGATAGCTCGAGTGCCTCCAAAATACGGAGGAAACAATTTCAAGCTGTCTACGTCGTGGTCTTGAACATTCAAAGTATCTCTGGAGCCTCTTCATGGAGCAGTTGAAGACTATCTGTTTCACCAAAGCCACTTGCTTGTAGACTCTCGGTCAGGCTACAGTGGTACATTATGGGAGTAAGAGGTAAGTGGAATCTCTGAACGATCCAATGAACAGTAATTTAGTTGACGATGTAACCGGCGCTTCCATCGAGGCGTTCCTCCTGACGAACAGATTGAGCACCAGCGGTTCATCAACTAGATCGGATGAATCAACAACACGGTCAGCGACATCAGATGGTGGATGGTGTTGTGCCTTTGGATAGTCTTAGCCGATGGTAGCCGGCGCGATAAGGTACTTTCTATTTCTTATCCGCTCTAGGTATGACTCAGACAACAATCATCTCCAAACATCTCACGTTTGTGTTTCTCGAGTGGGTACAATGGCCTCTCAAGACACTACAGTTGCAGCGAAAAGCCCTCTCAAAGGGTCTTGTCTTTGTCGAGCAATCCAATATGAAGTTACCGGCGATCCGACCAGACGTGCACTCTGCCACTGCGAAAATTGTTCCAAAGCATCCGGGTCATCTTTCATGGCGAATTGGTGGTTTGGCAAAGACGTAAGCTGTGTGTCCTTTGCCAGCACTGAAGAGCATGAGATTGCGCTTACAATAAATCACTGAAACTACCTGTAGAGTTTCACCATCGTCCAAGACTCCGGTACATTGCGCGCCTACAAAGACAATGCGGAGACGACCCGGTCCTTTTGTGGTAAATGCGGCTCACCTCTTTTCATCACGAGTACAAATATCCGGGACGTGACCGTTGTGATGAGTGGAACTCTAGACGATGCGCCTGATTTAAGTCCGAATGTGGAATTCTTCTGCAGGAATAAAGTCAAGTGGCTTGGTGAGGTCGAAGGCGCGCAGACGCATGAGACGCATGAGGTTGTGCCTTGAGGCTTGAGGTTAATAGCAAGCTGTGTTCCACTCTCCTAAAACCGGGTGGGAACACTATACCAAGATATAGATGTCTTCGGAATCTCTGATGAAGCATTATTTTGAATCCACGAATCTAAAGCAATGATTGTTTTTTCATATAACTATGTCCTTCCCGTACACAGTGATTCAGCAAATTTTACACACAGTTGTTTCTGTTTCGCGATCGAGAAGTTCCCAAAATGCTCTCGTTGGTGTGCTATCCCTCTAAAGCCTCACTTTGTCACACCAACTTGGCCCTGGCCAACTAAATGCAACTTATGTAGGTAAGCAAGGCAGCTAACCCAAAGGGGCTCAGTTGAATTTACTTGTCTGAGGTCCTGAGGCAATCTCGTGTATCCCAGCTGTTGCGTCATCCAGCTATAAGTACAGAACAAGAGTGTGTGGTAGTGCTGTACACCCTCAGGCTTTGGTTCTTTCATTCCCAAACACTGGATGAAGTCACTTTGCAGAAGTAATATGTATCCCTCGAAATCCGATCTAGAAACCGGGTATAGTCTTGGACGAATAGAAAGCAATATTTTTGGAGGTGCCCCAATGCGATCTCGCACGTGTTCGCATTTTGTCTCAGGAAACGCCCGAAGCCTGATGGAAACGTTGCGTGGCGGCGGCAAGCTTCGACGGAATCGACGGGTGCACATCGTATGCATGGCGTGGGATCATTGTTCGTGTTTGGCTCCCCCAATCGTTCTTTTGGGTGGAATGGCTCGTGAGCTTTTGCTCTTCGCCTCGGTCGCAGGGAGTGCGGCAAGGTATTAAAAACGATGTGGAAGGAAGACTCACATGTGAGCAACTACACGCTGAAGGCAACACATTATTGTGTTACTTACCAGGTTCTACGATACAGGCAAATGACAGTATGCTGAGCCTTGTCAGCATGAGGCTGAACTAATGAGTGGATGAAACGTTGGCAATATTCTACAGAGTTTCCGGGAAAGGACTTACTCCTGTTCAAGCCTTTGGCCGGTGACTTATTCATTGGCGCAGCGCAATCCCGAAGAAGAGATCGTAGATCGCATTCGGAGCTTTCGGAAGATATTCTGAAAGAGATCAGCTACGCTAGCGCTTTTTCTTGCTGTGAGTACAGTGGAGCAGGACAGGACAGGAAGCAGTGGAGACAATAACACCTTAAGTTTAGTTTTCTACTCCCTTCCCTTGCTGCCAAAAGTCTACTAACAAAATTAAAAGACTCTACCTGATAGTAAAAGATCACACGCTGAGGACTACGAATACCCGATCCACGGAGTTGAGTGGCTTTGATTGTGTGGTAAATACTCTAGGTGGAAAGTGGTCGACGTAGTGCAACGGTCAGACCTGCCATTTCACACTCACAGCATGTGCAGCCTAACTGCCATGGTTCCTCATCCCGCCTCACTTCTCGACTCCAATGACCAAAGTTGGAACAAGAACAGGGATAAAGCTCGTGATACGTATTATATAGAAAACTCGAATATGATTGAGGCATTCATTACGGACTGCGCTAGTGACACAATCCGCGGAAGCGGCTCGGAGGCCGCCTCGTTAAATATCACTTCTACGTGTCTACCTATCTCTTCGCAGCTTATATAGCTCCTACCTTAAACTGACCTCATTAACCACTACGCGGTGACTCGTCAATGTTGCTAATGAAGGGTTTGAGCCGGAGAGGCTTCAACGCAGAGTTAGAGCGTGATCTGAGCACAAGGTAATCGTTGATTGCCGGCGTTCACCTGCCGCTAGGCAGGCTAGATCAGCGGACTTGCGATGGCAACCTTGCTTATGTGACTTGTCAAGGGGTGATATTGGTGGCGTTATCAAACCGTCTTCTATACGGCCTATCTTCGTAATCTATCACTTCGGTATTTGAAAAGCTGGCATCTGATAGGACCAGATTCGGGGACTGACTTTGTTTGAGATATGCACGTTTGCCTGCGGAGAATTTATCAAGGCAAATCAACATATGCACGGAAAACAGGGAACCAAATCACAAGAACGTCTGGTTGCTCGAGGGGCACGGTTTCCGAAAGCCACCCCCGTATGATCTTTCCTCGACCACAATGCCCCCGACCGACTGGAATTAGCTTTTGTGGTGGGATGGAGAGGTTTCGATGAGATGGTGATGGTTGCAGTAAGAAATGGCCATACCCGGATCCTGGATCAAGATCGACGGACAGCTCTCTCGCCAGAACCTGCTGTGCTTTGAGCTACGGCGCAAAGAACGCAGCCTTGTAGATTCGGGTGCTTCGGTCAACTCTTAGGCTGCTAGTTTCTACCAAATTATATAGCCTTCCGACATGCTCCTTTTTCCGATCATGAAGTGTCCTCATCGAGCCAGATCATGGGGACTGTCGCTGCCTTCTTTGCCCCGTCCGCAACTGCTTTTCAACTAAGAACATGTGCAGGGTTGCTCAGATACGGCGAAGGTGTGCGCAATTAATTTCTCGCCAATAGGAAGCTAAACGTCGACGCCGATGGGCATTCTGTAACGCCAGGATCAGCCTCGTACTGTCAGTTTATGAGGGTCAGAAGGAGTATGTGCATGTGTATATATTGATTGAACTACTCTAGAAAGTAGGAATTACGAAGGGAGGAAGGGGTTACACAGAACGTTGGGATGGTCAGACAGGCTGATTCAATAGAGAAACGATATTCTACGTTTAGCTTTCGGTCCTAGAAGAGCTGATGATAGTTCCTATACAGCTGCACGTTCTGGATCAATGCAGTAAGAATGCGATTACAGAGTTGTTATTGGTGTGGATTGGGGAGGATTGGTTGGGTTACACCCAACCCAACGGTCAGTCAGGTCACACAACTAAGTAAGGTAGCTCCATCACGCTCCTACCTGTGCGACCGTCTCAAGATCAAATCTCCGAGTCAGCACGTGGCGTACTGCCTCTAAGAGCGAAGTGGGGTCCATCTATCATCATCCAAAAGCAAAACCAGTAACAATCTTAATGATCTTACAGAGTCCCTGAGCCCCTTCACATCCCAGTTCCAACTGCATGAAAATGGTTGGCGTCGTCTTCCGTAAACGCTGAAGGATCTTCATGCTATCCAGGCTGAAGAGACGCCTAGACGTGCCAAAACTTCATCAGCCAAGGTATCCCTTCAGCTGGCAGTCCGTGTGCCACCGGGATAATCGGCCACCTTCCTATGAAGGTATGGATGTGAAACATCTGGTTGAGCTTCATCATGGTTCGTGGCTTATATAGGTATCAAGCATTAATTCAGTAGCTATGGTGCCCGAACATCCTGGTGGCTGCTTCATCACCCGCTGAAGGGATACTTCAAGAGGCTGTCCCTTCGTCCAGTGCCTCGAGACTTTTAGCAGCACACGGCTCCCATCATTCAAATCACGGATTCACCAACCCACAGCTACTCATCGCTTCGATATGTCGAAGCTATGCCAATTCGCTGTAGCCTTGTGTGCGCTATTGCCTGTTGTATTATCCCAAAGGAATTGCTATTATCCTGGGGGTCAACTCTCAGTACCGGACACCGCGTGTCAGCCCCACGCGGCTCACAGTATGTGTTGCAACCCCAACGACGATTGCCTGTCCAACGGTCTTTGCTATGTAACAGCCGTTAATCGTCTCTCTCGAGGTGTTCGTCGAGACCTTTCTACGTGGTTCAACCAGTCGAAGCTGACTGCAGCAGAGTTGCACCGACTCATCATGGAGCCCCGGATCGTGCACAGATATCTGCACCGGCTTTGATTCCTTGGGGCACGCCGACGGTGAGGTTGGAGGATTAAAACTAGTTCCCTGTAAGCTGATATATCTCATCAGCGCCGGATGGATGGTCGAATGTTCTACCTTGCGCAAACACTTCTTTACCTCAGTTCTTTTACTGCACAGGCTCGAATACTGCTCAATGCGCGGGCCCGAAAACGTTCAACATACCCAGGGGGTTCATCAATGACCTTCGGAACGAGACCCTAAGCTCAAACTCCTCGCAATCGAATTCGACCACGGGGTGCGGCAGCTCAGATTCCCCAAATTCCACAAACAGCAGCACGAGTCATAATACATGTCCTTCGCCCGCCAGCGCAGAAGCAGCCATAGGTGCTGGCATCGGGATTCCTCTCGCTTTAGGTCTAGCCGCGACTCTCGTATTGTTCCTTCGGGAAAGGCGACTACGGAGAGAAGAAGTCAAAGGTGGGTTGGCCATTCAAACGAAATGAGTTCGACACCGACTGATGACCGTTCAGCTTTGATACAGCAACAGTACGAGATGAAACCGGCACCCGTCCGAACCAATTTTGGAGGGGAGCTTTATGAGGTTGATGCGAGAACCAAGCCTAATGTTTTTGAGGTGCCTGCTCATAGTAGGTAGATGGTTTCCTCGTGCGCTTTTGCTGAGATGTACGAGGCTGGGAATAGGGATGGCATGAGGGGTAGGAACATTCCATGCTGGGAATTTTGAGGTGAATCCCTATTGAGCGTTGTTTGTGGAGCGACTTTACAACAGGTTATAGAAGAATCGAATCTCATGACCACTGACATTGGCTTCCCCATCTCCCACCCCCCTCTCCTTCACCCTCTCACCCTCTCACCCATCCCCACTTTCTTCCCCACCTCCATTCCAAACCTACCCACCTCCTCATACTAAACCGATCTCTCTAGTTCAATGTTCATTGTCCGTAGGCCCGGGGGGAAATAGTAAAGGGGGTCGGGAGGGGGGCACAGGAAAGGGGCCGCGAAGGGGGATACCCATGAGAATTCGCAGGGGACGAAGGGAAGAAGGACAGAGAACAAGGACACGCCATGCTTCCAAAACGACTGTCACACCAGCAAAACCCGGAAAATGAGAAACAAGTTTCGCAGACCATCAAATTAAGCTAACGAGATATAAAAAACCATCGAGAAGCTCTCCCACTCTTGGGAACCCCTTACTATAGATCGCAACAAGCAAGCCACTCACTCGCATAGCCGTCTATGCTTGGAAATAGAGAAAAGAGCGCAGGGAAATTTTTGAAGCTCAAAAGGTCATACTCGAGGACAGAAAGTAGACTGACATACTAAGATTGCATGGCTGAAAAGGAGGATGGGGAACGTTTTCTCTCGCTCATTCCAGAGGGAAAATCCTTCTTCACATGTACAAAAAACCATTCGTTTCAACCATCGCTAACGGAGATCCTCATATCATACCACAAACCCTATAACAAACGACTTTCAAGCAATTATTCATTCCTCGAAGATTCTCATCTTATCATACACCGCATCTCCACCTCGTTTGAAATATTTCTATAATAAGTACTCCGTCGAAGCATGGGGATCGGCAGTTCATAAACCGGCGAGCCGGGGTCATCTTCCGCATCATCTCATTGGAGAAAGCCTTCAAGAAGCAAGGCTTTGCTGTTAACCTGACCGTCTTGATCAAAGATAGTATTCAGCAGCGCCTAAATCCACGATCGAACAGCTGATCTCGTTCCGTTGATGAAGAAATTTTCTCTGTTTCGATTCTTGGAAGTTGAGCATTTCTTGATGATCTACTTATGTTACTTGAAATTCCTCATCACTTTTTGAAATCATCAATGTGGTTTGCATTGAGTAAGTACATAACTTCTGACGGCCAATGCAGTGTTCTTTGTACTGGTTTGAATAATCCTTTGGAAATATTGAGTGAAAGAGAGAGTATCGGCAATGCCTGCAAACTCAATTGTCATCTTATCTCATGCTGAGATCAACGATTTCAACGTTCCCCGAAGCGTCATACAGGGGCCGCCTGATTTTCCTCCTTGGAGACCAAGGTACTCAATTGGCGCACAGAATGGAAGGTCGTGAGCTAATGTTCGTCAGCTTGTCGACCTCTGACAGTCATCGTTATAGGATACGGTATATCGGGTATTCATGATGGCAATACAGGATTTCAAAAGAGCTGCCGGAACACTGAATCGCTCATGTACGACAAGAACATATATAGATTTCAACGATGCCTGAATCGAAAGCCCGGTATTCGGGGGCGTGGGGTGTGCATATCCCTTTTATGCGTACTTGGTTTCAATTTTCGCCTTTGCACCTACCCCAGAATGGCCACAGTACGTAGTGCCTATCGCAAAAGACATATATGGGGCACTACATATATCGCGAGCACTTTTCCCCCTCAATTCCCGCCAACCCAAGATCATGCGCTTAATTTGCGTGGCAAGTCAAATCGGGGTCAGCGAAAGGTCTTTTTTGAATCTCCCGCAATGCGTTTTTTTCGAGATGATCGGGTTTCCAAAAAGCGAGAAGTGGGTGTGGGGCCAAAAAGATGGGGGTAATGGGAAGGGGTGGAAAGTTCGAACGGAAAGCAAAAGCTCGAATGGTGTTTTGGGGAGAGATGTGTGATGGATCTATGTACTGCGACGTGACCTTCCCCTAAAGGTATGTTTACATGAAGTTTTTTTGAAATAAGTACAAGTAAGTGGCCAGCAAGACCAAAAGCGTTTAACAGAAATCCCAAGAGTAGATTGCCGCCAATTCCTACCTCCCTCCTGCCTCCTGCCCTAAGCGACCTACAGTACATACATAACAACGCGACTCCTCCCAGCCCAAAACCGCGACTCCGTTCCTATCGACGCTCTTCCACAAGCTTTCAAAAAACCACATTTAAAAAATCCCTTACTTAATCCCCCTTCGTATTTTCTAAAACAAAAAACGAGGCACAATGAAAATCAACGCGGGAAACTGTGAAACCTCGGGATTTTTGACGGAGCTGGTTTCAAGGGATGAATCATGTATGGTAGTTCATTTTCGATATCACAACAGAGAATCGACACGATAGAAGCGAGCGTTGAATATTAAAGAGAAAAAAAATTAGCAGTCTTCAGAGTCAGTCGATCGATCGGTCGATGCGGGTGAGAGAGAGAGAGGAGATGCTGCGATGGGTGTTGATCGTCGCAGGGGCAGAGACTATGTGTGTATGTATGTATGTATGGTAGCTTGAAGGAATGAATCAGTTGATAAATTAAATCACTGTTTTCTCAAACGAATCTGGCGGCGTAAGTTGGCGAGGGTCGGGGAATCGATGGTTTTTCTTATAGAAGGAATAATTGCTGCGATGGAATGGAGTGCATGATGTGTGGGTCACGCGAGAGAAGATGTTGGGCCTTTGTAGAAAAAAAGTGCACAAGGTACACAGGTGATTTGGAATAGGTAAGGTAGACGGGAAGCGAGGGAGAAGCAAGGGAGCGAGTAACGGGCGTTTGTACTAATCTACAGTTGTCTTGCTTTTTCAAACCAGCGAAACTAGAATACACGGTAATCTCTAACGATCGCCTGCTTTGCTCCTACACTTCCGTGAACGCTGAGATGCCAACCGAGTAGACCCTAGTTGGCAGGCACCCAGCGCACCTCCCAAAGACCCCTATAGCTGTGCGAAGTAAACGCCGTTTTGACATCGACCTGGGTGATTCGATTAGCAAGAACTTGCTGGTTAAAAAGGGGCAGGAGAAAAGTCTTCGTCAAGAACCGACCTGAAAGTGCGGGCTCGCCTTGCGGAACACCGCCCTCCACTCCTCCTCGGTTCGCTGCTTGGTATTGTGCATTGTCATCACGGTGACATCGCGCCGGCGATATGCTTTTTCAATGTGCGGCTCAAAGGTTCCTCGGGCAGGGGAGATGCCGTCATTGACGAGGACGGTGGTCTGTTGCGATTTTTCCATGACGGGGATAAAGGTTTGCAACAGCTTGACGCAGTCTTCGTCGGACCAGTTCCAGAGGACGTTTCGCAAAACGTACGCGAGGACATGATCGGCGGCTTCGATGGGTTGCTCTTGGAGCATGTCGCGTTGGTTGAATTTGATCCGTTGTTGCAACTCTGGCGTTAGGGCTTCCTTGCCCTGAGTGAGTAGGGTCGTAGAAATGTCCTGGACTTCAAAAGAGAGATCGGGGAATTGCTCGGCGAGAAAGCTTGAGATGTGTCCGTTTCCGCCGCCAACGTCTACGACCAGGTTGCGGTCCGCCTGCTTGTTGCTCTTGAACCAGTCGCAGAAAAGCGCGTTTCCGGGGTCGAGTGCTATTCGTGGAAGCCATTTCAGTAGTTGCGAGATTACGTCAAGAACACATCCTCCATCTAGACTTACATTGCGCGACGCCCTCCATTGCCATATCGAATCGCGCAGACTTTTCGGGATGCGTCTTGTACCAGTCATAGAGCGAAGAACCCCAGCTAAATGTGTGTGAGCACATCTGGTAATGCATCCCAAAGGAAAATTCATAGACTCACGCATGCTTGAAAGCGGATTGTCCGGTCCGGTAATCATTGGCCTTCTTCTTCAAGGAGTCTGCCAGATGTGCGCTTGCAACCCGGGTCTCAAACAGCCTGGTAACGTCAGTATATGATTCGGCCAGCTCCTTGCCAACCATAGCTCGGAGGAGGATCCGCACTGAAATCCAATAAAGGCCTTGAACTTGTCGTCCTTCACCAACGCTTCGGATATAGCCGTATGGCGGAATACGCCTTCCTCCACTTCTTCCAAGATTTGTTCGCAAGCGGTCAATCGTAGTATACGCAGGAGCTTGTTCTCGGGAATGCCCGACTGCTCCGCCAGCTTGGAAACAGTAGCTTGTCCGTCCACGGGAATTTTCTCGAGAATGTTGAATTCAAGGACGGTATAGAGAGCACCGTATTCCCAATTCGAGGACACGTATTCATGCAGAAATCCGCGAGGGCCTTGAAGCAGTTTCGTAAGTTGCTTGGTCAAGCCGAAAATGCTGGTTTTGGTTGTAGCAATCTCTTCGGCGTGCGACGACCATAGCTCCGTGGAAGCGCCGACGGCAAGGGAAGGTTCTGCCATGGAGTTTTGCTTCAAGTGTTTGACCAAGATGTAGGTTTGGCCAAAGATCTCCTCCGCTAGGGCAAGCATGGTAGCGGGATCAGATGATTGGGTCATTGTGGTGTTAGGCCTTCTATGTTATCCTTCTGCTTCTGCTGGTCTTGTTGAATGAAAACTGCTGGTGAAATGGAGTTATATCGGAGCTCTTCTCTCTGATGAAGATCTCAAGGAACAGCATCTTGTTGACCTTAACCACCCACCACCGGCATCATCCCTCTCTCGCCTCCGGATTTCCGCAAGGCTGGCCACGCGAGTTCGGGTTCCGAGCATATGGGAGGGTTATCTGCAGGATGCAGGGCATGCTGGTATGCTGCAGGGCATACTGCTATACGATTGATGAATGGCCAGGAATGGCCTGCTCTTTGGTTGCTTGGGTCCACGAGGTTGCATGCATATGCATATTCGCCCCCATTCTTGGACTTGGCGGACTCATTCTAGAGTGACTACATGTCATTAAGGCGTGTCAAGCGGTGAAGCTATCAAGCATGTTACGACGTATCAGCCATCTTACCTGTATTACAGTGTTATAATCTTACGGTGTAAATGTCCCACGGGAAGCGGGATGAAGGATAGGAGGTGACGGGAAGGGTTGGAGGCTTCGAAACGGGAGACGTCGGGGGCCAAGCCAAGACAAGAACAGCGGCGAGTGGCTCTGAAGAGACGGGGAGTACGTACGGAGTACAGTACTGTGGTACGAGTGGTGGACAGCTAAGGTACTAACGTAGTATCCGTACCCCGCCCTACCTTAAGCTCGTCTTCTAAGCGAAGGATGAGCTTAGGGCGGAATACGGATACTAGCAAGTACCAAGTACAATAGTAAAGTACCCTCGGTTAGGGAGCGGGGAGTATGAAGTACCTTGGGTATCTTACCTACCTTAGGTAAGGTAGGTACCTTACGTGCTTATCTACCTACGGTGGTCGGTGGGAGAAAAGAGACTGGCGCTAATAGGAAGCCAAACCCTGATCGACACTAGTGCGCTGACTTGCGTGATGCCACGTGTGGCCAGTTCCTTGTTTCACGGTGGGAGTCCGCAAACCCTAACTCCCCTAACGGACCATACGAGATCCCCCGACCGCATCTTCCCACCGCTGTCAACCACTTTGGTCACCCAATGACCGAGGCTTTGCCCTGGGGCCGTGCTGCCTTATCGTGCACGTCGATAGGTAAGATACGGTCCTCCTCGAGTAAACTTACCTTAGGCATGATGACGCTATACGGCTAGGTGGACGCTAGTTGTGCTTTTGCGGCTCTCCTAAAACGTGCTGGCATTGCTACGGACGTACTAGTAGTTAATACCAACCACTTTCCCTTACGCTCGAACTAAATGATATTTGTTCCAACCATGTCGAGCTACCCAAGCTGTTAAGCGTGATTGGATACATCACCAGAGCTCCCGTTGGACACTCTTACTTACCTTAATCTCTGAGGGCTCCGGGTACTGCCTGGATCGAAGCAAGTAGGTAGATCCTGTCGTCTATGCCGGCCGCAGAACGTTGCCGACCACAAGCTGAATCAGTCTTACCCCGTATAGTTACATTACCGTCACAGCACCTTGCTGTTCCCAGAGGCCTGCGTGCGCCTCCAAGCCTAGAGCTATGTATGGTATATAGTGATTATCTAGCATTGGGGCCAATTCACCAACCGCCAAGAGTGCTGAGTCCAGTACCTTGTTGATCGCTGCTCTCTCTGATACCACTCCGTTGATGCCTTCCCAATCTCCTCTGTATTTACGTTCTAACACCCCCTCTTTGCTTGAATGTAAGGTATTTGGAATTCTTCATATTCCGTGAAAGCTTCAGCCATCGAGCCCGAAGCCAACACTGGGTTGACGCCTGCGAATATGGCATCTTCCGAACGAGCGGTATGCACATTTATATCATTTATCGATCAAAGCTCACATGGGCTTTGCATATCGCATTGCCTTTCTCATCCTTGGTCTCAGCTGACAGCCGTTGAATAGGCCCAATCATGGTCCCATCTCGATAGAGCTTGTACCCATTGTCGCGAGAGAAAAATTCGTTGTGGACGTGAGAGACCGCAATGTGCGAATTGCAACCGCGATGGCGTGGAGTGCGAGTTTTCTACCCCTGGAAAAAGGGTAAATCACATCAAGCTATTGTAAGCTTAATTCGACCCCACCAGTCACTTTCACTGTGGTCTTCCTCGACTCAAAGCACTTCATCAGAAGTGTTACTGGTCTGACATAGATCTTTCATTAGATGTAACAACATTGGCGGTCTCGAGGATCGCTTAGGGAGTATCGAAAGAAAGCTTTCATGCTTCATGGCTTCTCTCAAGATGCCTAACCGTCAAAGATCGTTCATTGATGTAGCGACGGACGAAGGGTCTCCATCCACTTCTTCGGCAGATGACCAGCTCGCCGAGGATACTCCATCCCTACCACCAACGGGTTGCCACATAGTCCGCAGTCAAGCGGATCTTGTAGATCGATATCATGGTCCTTGCACTTTGTTTACCCTCTGCACTGAATTCCGTGATACTCTACTAGCGGAACAACAAACACAAAGCTCGCCTCTAGCCGAGGATGAACCTCAACAGAGTAAATTGCAAGATAAAATTGTCAACAATGAGGCACTCAGCGAACTGCTCGCTCGTATGTGTCTTGAGGCCGGTATTGAAGAGTCTTTCGATCTTCCGTCAAATCATTACCCCATCCGGCTTCCTCCTAAGAAATTCCTCCTGATGGTCCAAAGCCAATTCTTCCAGCAGGCGAACATCGCTATAGATATATTTGTTCAATCTTCTTTTTGGTCCAACGTGGAACGAATCTATAGTCGCACTTTCGCGCCTGCTGACGAAGCTTGGGCTATTTGTTTCAACTCCATCATCCTTCTCGTCCTTGGGTCAGAAGTTTCAACTCAAGGTAGTGATCCGCTAGTTGGGTCGCAATTCGCCCTACCATTCCTCTCAACTGTGCGTGCGGCTCTCAGCAATCCTCGTATATTGATGGCGCCGAGACTGATTAACGTCCAAGCCTTGGCACTCCTGGTGAGCATTCTTGATGACCGATACATCGGTTCGCTGCGATGGCCACTAACTTTTGGAAAAGAGCATTGCTGCCCAACAGTATTATCCACCTGGTTTTGCAGAGTCGATCTTTGCGCAAGCTTGCGTGCTTGCTAGAACGATGGGTCTCCACCAATCCCACGCTGCATCCGATGGCGTCGGCCCCGAGGAAGCGCAAGAACGCTTCAAGGTTTTCACGTCGTTATATGTTCGAGACAAAAGCTTTTCAATCTCTCGTGGGTCTATTTGCTGGCTACCTAGCTTCGATTGCATTTTCTCACCAGAGCTCGGCCAACTTGCTTCTGCCGATTCAAACTGGTCAGCCCGATTCCAGCTCGCCAGGCTTCAAGAAGAGATCTACCGATTGTTCCACTCTGCAGAATCACAGAAGCAATGTTCAGCCAAGCACATGATTGCACTCTCACGCATTGAGCAAAGTCTCGAGCGTTGGGCTAATGCCCATGATATATTCAGCTCACCGTACACCGGGACCAACGACGTCGATCTGCAACTCGAGTTTTTGGCCGCGCGCATCAGTACCCTGCGTGGAAACACGGAAGCTGGCCATGTTCGGCGAGCATTAGATGCCGCAAGAGCAAGCTGCCTTCTGCTCCTGATCTCCTATGGCAAGCATGACCAATCGATGGTGGAGCGGCTTGAGACTCTCGTCCTTTCCAAAAGTCCGTCGAAAACTCTTAGCAAAAGTGCTAGCCCTCGATCAGAGGCAAGGAAAGCCACAAGCGGACCTGTACCTTTATTATCCCACAGTCTTTTAGATACATTCTCCGTTCCTGCATTCTTCTTGCTGGTCAAGACTCTCATCTGGCCAGTATCAGCAACTGACGAATTAAAAGCAGAAGAGGACATGGATTTATTGCAGAAGGTATGCGCCTGTTGCAAGGAACTTGACGCAAAAACTCAAGCGAATAACCACACCCGCAAAGTTGGGCGTGCTTTCGAAAGACTTCTCAGGCTCGTCAACCTTATCAAGAACTCTCAACAGCTTCCGACGTCGCTAAGTGCGACGGCCCAAAGCAGTAACAGCCACACCCCACGAACCATGCATAATTATTTCAGTGGGCCGCAAGGTTTCTCGGACTTCATGGCCGTACCAGCCCCGTCGGCCGTTCCTCTGCCTGATGCTGTATCCTGGGACTGCTTGTCGAGCAACAAGACCTCCACAGGGACATCGGACGCGGCGAGTACAGGTGCTCCAACTGGTATGATGACGCCAATGGACTCAGAGTACATGAGTCAACCTTTCGATGCACTTCAACAACAATACTTCTCCCCTCATTTCCAGCAACAGACTGTATCAGTGCAAAGCAGAAAGCGACCATGTTGGAGCGAGCCCGACGTACCCATGGATGATTTCCCAGATCCAAGGCTATTTTCTGATTTCCTAGCTGCCGATCCTATGCAAGATTCTCACAGTCAAGGTAGCCGGCAGTCCTCCACACAGCTTCGCCTTCTTTAGCGGTCGAGAGGTCTGTAAGCTGCTAGCGGGTATGATACGGTTATGGAGTCAAAGTCCATAATGGCAATGGACCGTAAACATTTTACAGGTATAGTTCAAGAAGTAATGAACAAATACGGTCTGTGAATCTCCTTGCAACGGGTTGAGCCTTGACAAGATTTCTTCTCACATAAGTAACTCTCAATTTGTGATGAACTCATCAGACCACTTGAACTCCAAACCTATTGTCATGTAAGCCTACCAGAACCGCTCGTTAGCCATGCGGGCTACAGGAAATATGAGATATTCCGTGGAATGTCGACGCGAGGCAACCCATGATTGACATGATTGACATGATTGACATGATTGACATGATTGACATGATTGACACGATTGACAAGATTGACACGAGGTGGTCGATCTAGGTTCGCGACTAGAGATAAGTGATCATGTAATAACGGGATCCAGGGAGTTACCTTGGTACTAAAGTACTACTCTGTGTAGGGGCGTTGCGGCACAAGCCGCCTGACGCCGAGACTTCGGCACCCGAAACGCGTCATCAAGCCACACAGGGCTACGGCGGCTCCTTTCGAGTAATGATCCCAGTCAGCTCCCCACCCTCCTAAGGTAAGGCAAGGTAAGGTAAGGTAACCATACCTTAAGGTACCTTAGGTATGACGCATCCTACCTAAGGTAGGTAGTCAGCTTCTTTCCTCACCGCACTCCAATAGCCAATACAATCACATGGATCTATCATGCCAATACGGGCTCCGAGGCTCTTCAGAAAAAGGGTTGAGCTCGCGTGCGTGACTCACGGATAAGGGGCTCTGGACGAGCACTTTTGTGACATGTCGCAACCGATCGAGCAAGGCAAACAAATATCGCCGGTACTAACACACCGCGGTTCGGGATCCGCTGAGCATGAACCAAAAGGGACATATCCGAGGAAGGTGTCGAGTATCGTCGCACGGGCAGTTGTCCTAATTTTCGATACATTGGGGAATGTGGCTTTCGGACGTCGAGTTGAATTGCTCCTTGACGGCGCCTTCGGAGGAGACATCGTGCGCCCCCCCCCCCCCAGGGGAGTAATACACCGTCTCTTCATTAAAGCCTGTGCTAAAGTAGTTCACCATCAAAGAAGTTATCACCAAAACGTCAAAGATCTTGGTTTTACTCAAACCACTCAAACCACCAAGTAGAACACCATAGAAATGGCTGACCAAGACGCGACGAAGGACCTTCACGTCCTTATAATTGGAGCTGGTGAGCAATGTTCTGGTAGCTTTTGCATTAGAGCATTTCTGACTACCAGCCAGGTATTACCGGTCTGATACTCGCCCAAGGTCTTAAAAGGGTGAGCCTCTGGATCCCGTCTGGAATGGATCTTTCTCAAACCATGCCCCTGAATGTCAGCTAACATAGGCATTCCAGGCCGGAATTCCTTACACAATATTCGAAAAAGAAATCAAGCTCAACTATAGGGGCAATGAATGGACAATGGCCATCCACTGGTCCCTCGACCACCTCGAGAAACTCCTCCCCCCGGAACTCTTTGCGAAGCTCTCCACCGCCTCTTGCAATCCCGCCGTCTCTATAGACGCGGGTGGTAATTATCCAATTATTCAAGGGGAAACGGGGGATTTGCTTGCGGGCGTGCCATATGCGAGAGGATTGAGGGTTCCAAGGAGTAAGATGCGGGCTTTGTGTGCTGAGGGGATTGATGTTCAGGTATGTGGAGTGTCGCCTGCCGCCACAACTTCTTTGGTTGTATACAGTATTGGTTTCCAAAGAGTATGTTTATATTGACAGTGCCTCTTTCTTTTGCTAGTACGGCAAGAGCCTCAGCGACGTTGCTTTCAACGAGAGCGGCAACGGAGTAATTGCAACGTTCAGCGATGATACTACCGTCCATGGATCCCTGATCTTTGGCGCCGACGGCCCGCGCTCCAAAGTCCGAGAGTTCGCCATGTCTGGAGCAGACAAGGCGCAAGTGAGTAGGTTCCCAATTTGGCACCACAACATGACCGTCTGCTATGGGGATGCGGGAAAGGCGAGATATGTGCGGCAACGATTCCCAACAAGTTATTTGGCATTGAGCCAGCGCTCATTTCATGCTTTCCAATCGAGTGAGTCAAACTCAGTGTTTATTGTTTGTAGTTACACGACCGCTTAGATCCGCACAGTTTCCAGCATGCCCGACGGTCCAGACCACCCAGAAACATGGGTATTCCATCTCGCGATGGCCTGGCTCGGAGACCCTGATCATTCGCTCAGCTACGAAGAACGCCTCGCAATGATAAAGGGTCGGGCAAAGGAAATGGGTGAGCCTGCTCGTTCAGCATTCATGTGGATCCCCGAGGACACGCCAGTCCACAAAGCGGACATTAGCTATTGGATCACGCAACCTTGGGATAATCGGGGCGGAAGAATGACACTAGTGGGCGACGCTGCGCATCCAATGCCGCCATGTAAGTATAGTCTCGGTTTCTTTGAATTTCAACGGTTAACATCCGTCGTCAGACCGCGGTCAAGGTCTCAACCACTGCATCTGCGACGTTTCCCATCTCCTTGATGCCCTTCAGGGCGTTCGCGCCAACGAGACAACCTTGACACAAGCCATCTCCGCATACGACGAAGAAATCGTTCCCCGGGGACGCGAGGAGGTCAAGTGCTCCGTTGAGAACGGGCATATGTTGCATGATTGGCAGAAGGTTAAGGAGAGTCCCGTGTTTAGGAATGGATTCAAACCTATGACGGGCCATGATGGCAAAGAGGCTCTCAGTGAGCATGCACAAGTCCAAAAGGAGCGTGAGGAGGAGGAGAGGATGATTAAAGTAGCTGCACACTGAGGCAGGAGACAGGTGATATCTGTTTAGCCTAGTAAAAGATTGATATCTTTTCTATCCAAACTTGGAATAGCGCTCAGCCGCTGAGTGCCGGGTGCCTGGGCCGTCAAGAGGCCTGAGGGTCCGTGTAGCCTTTGAGCTTGATGGCGGCTTCGTACTTAGCAAACCATTTCTCTATTCAGTTCAAGTTGAACTTGTTGCTGAACGTTTCCATCATTTGGCATGTGTAAAGGATAAGAGTCATTTCGAGGTGGTCGGTGGGCGCCAAGCCCGCGGAGACTAGCGCGCAGATCATCCTCCATCCTGTACCAACTTGTACTGTAGCACTTCACACTCTTACACTTTTGTTGTACATCAAAGAACAACATACATTCTTTGCATGTCGGCCTCATCGCCCATTGAGATTCCTCTTTCGCGTATATTTCGTTCACCTGGTTCTGCTGACATGTGATGCACTCTCCACCGGCGCCAACCCATGTCCGAAGCTCCAATATATCGAAAACCCTCTCGCCATCTTTGCCATTACCACAAGATTGTTGGCTCTCGCGAGGCAGTCAAATGCGAAGATGTTGATACTCTAAGAGGCATCCCTGCGTTCATAGGTAGGCCCAACTCCGTAATCCGAAGTGTCCAGCGACAGATTCACGACACTACCGCCAAAAGGCGAATAACATCTACATATTCGTGAACGATGTTGAGGCCAACACCGCTGATCAGCCCGCACGCGGCCTGCTCTATAATATCACTAAGGTTGACGCCTCTAGCGTTGTCATTTTAACTTGACAGAAGCCCACCCCTCCGGCCCTTCTCAAGCCCCCCATGACCCGACGTACCCTCGCGGCCTCTAGCTCTTCTGCTATAACAGACAAACCTTCTACGTCCGCCCACTTGATGACATCAATCCTGTACCAACAAAACTGCCGGGAAATTGGCAATAAATCAATATCATAACAAGCAAGGGATTCTGGGGATTAGTCCCGGTTCGGGGGATTTAACGACAAACTGCGCAGTGAAACTTGATGCTTTGATGAAGACGGATGATGCCGAGCAGATATCGTCCATCGCCCTGGGCAAACGGAACATCAATGTGGGCAAAATGACTGGTCTTTACAGCATTCCTGGATGACCAAGGTCAATTAAGCACGCGGATCTCACAGCTCAAACACACTCGGTACATACGCTCCTAGGCCTTTGGTCCTCGAAGTGTTTGACGTTTCGACATACCCGTTATCGCTCTGTGGAGTCTTCACTGTAGCTGCTTGATGAGGTGATGATGGTTCTGACGGTAGTGAGCCCTATTATTGGGCGTCTAGCAAGTGGCTATAGATTCCTAAGGATTCACTGCGATGCAGCGACTCGATCGACATCGCATCTTCAGCGTCCATGTACTTGGGTCTCGTCCTCAGCTCATACAGCTTGCCCTCCTACAATATGCCTCTCAATCCAACCAGTCATCATCCTACTCCTTTCCATATCTGCGAAATTCTCGTGGTCTGGCATAACCACTTGCTTGTAGTGGGGGTCCTGTTTGACGTTGATGAAGTCCTGCGGATCGTTGAATACCATTTGGATGATGCAGTCGTAGTCTGCAGCCATTGCAGCATGCATATCGCCAAAGATCTGCCTCATCATCTTCTTTGTTTCGCTAGTGTTGTGCTGCTTCTCAGCGTCAACGTTATTGCTTTATAAATCTTGACCACAAGAAGATGACGCACCATTGTATAGTCAATAATCTTGTTTTTGACCATCAGATCCTTTAGAGACTGCGCATGGTTCTCGCTAATGTATTTGTGATAACTTTCCTCGTCCATTCCCGGTTTGCGATATCCGCAGATTGTTAAGGCGAACACACGATGTTGGTTAGACATTATGACAATATTCTAGGATAGACCGACAAAGGGTAGGCTCTGAGAAGTATCACACGGCAAGCTAAGGCCGTTTTGAATATTGACAATAAAATGTTTTCCTCGTATTTGTTGAGGTGGCCCCATTATGGTTAAAGAATACTCAGCGTAAGCTTGCTTACATCCTTTGGTCCCGAGTAATCTGCGGCGATGTCGCATTTCAGGCAGTCTGTTCCATTTGTTCTTCTTTCAGGCCCCGAAAAATCAATAAGTCGACTGCCTCCGGATTCCCGGAAGCCGACTCGCGCAATCTTATCTAACACACTGCAACACAATCCTAGATCTCTTCCACAACGGTGGAATACTAACAATGGAAGACGGCATCCGAGGGCCCGAAGGACAAAACTCTTCCGGGCGTATGTCTAACGAAGGCTAGGCAACGCTTTCTCGGTACCAGACATGGCTCAACGCATACTGCTCTCGCCCATTTTCACGTGGCACTATCAGTCGCTTGCCGAAAGGAGTGTGTCGGAAGACGACGTATGTAACAGTAGCAAGTTTTCAAAGGCACGCATCTCAGCTGGATGATGGTTTTGTACGGGGCGACCTGATTCTTATAGAACCGCATTTAGAACCCTTGGCCTTTTAAACCTTCTTCTCGTGAAGTTGCTTTCTACATTCATCACTTTGACAACATTCCTGACAGGTGAAAATTCTTCCCCTTTTCACTAACAGATGATTTGGCTCATCCAGCTGCCCCCTTCATGTCTCCAATGCATGGCACCATGGAATCTTGGTGCCAAATATTTCTCTTTGGCGACTTGACAGTGTCATTCGAAGGGGATCTTCGTCAACTCTTCCATGTCAAAGACAATCCTACCTTACGATCGTTCTTTGAGCGAGTCAGCTATGCTTTTCGAGCAGAAGTCTCAAAACTCCCAGCTCGTCAGCAAGCCTGGTTCCCTCATTTTACTACCATCGTCGATCTTCTATCAAAGCTCGGGGAGACAGAAGGGACACCAGCATTAAGCTTTGCTCTTCTATGTGTTTGTGAGATTGGGCAATTCATTCGGTATGAGTTATGATACAAGAACAGCTTGGCTCCCGACTCTGAGCTAACCGTGCCTGCATAGCCATTTTGGAGAAGGAGCGAGAACTTTCCCGAGTGCTGCAAATAGTTACCTTGTGGGACTTTGCACCGGTTCATTTGCTGCCGCTGCAATAAGTACTTCTCAAACACTTTCTGAATTAATCCCTGCGGGCATCGAAGCAGTCCTTGTAGCCTTCAGGACCGGTCTTCGCTCGCTTGAGCTCCGCAACGATATAGAGAGGCCAATTCCTGAATCATCTCGATCTTGGTCGGTGGTAGTGAGTGCCTACGAAGATCAAGCTGCTGAATTGATTGAGACTTTCAGCTTAAAGAAAGTAAGTCTTCGCAGTCCCGGACATCACTCATCTAAATTACGACTGCAGTGTTTGTCGGTAAGCTCCAAGCCTTATGTGAGCGCTATCGCACCGACGAATGTGACCATCAGTGGCCCCCCCAGTGTTTTAAATGAGTTCTTAGCCGCGACGTCTCTTAAGCCACATTACCTGCCTATCGAGTCACCATATCATGCCCCTCTTCTCTTTGGATCGTCCGATGTTGATCAGATAATCGGTCAATTTCATGACGAAGCACTTCAATTATATAAGCCACGGATTGCCCTATTCTCTGCTGCTTCCGGAAAAATGATCGTTGCTGAGGACTTCAAGGCTTTGCTTCATCGAGTTGTGTCAGACACATTGTTCGAGCAAATTCGATGGGACAACTTTGTCCAATTTTTCGCCGAGGAAGCCTTCCAGCAGACAGCTTTCCAAGAATGCACGATTTGTCCAGTGTCCTCCAATGCTGCTCAACTCCTCTCCTCGACATTGACCCGGAGCACCAAAATGGATGTTACCATCACCGACCTGTTGAACGCGGGCGTCTCAACATCCCAGCCTGCCATGCCTACTGGTAAATTCGAACAATCCAAGATTGCCATCGTTGGATTTTCAGGTCGTTACCCGGAGGCTGCATCGAATGATGAGTTCTGGGAGTTGTTACATGCTGGACGAGATGTTCATCGCACGATTCCCGAAGATCGGTTTAACTGGAAGACGCACTTCGATCCAGCGGGTAAGAGAAAGAACACCAGCAGGATCCAGTATGGCTGCTTCATTAATGAGCCTGGACTGTTTGATGCCCGGTTTTTCAATATGTCCCCAAGAGAAGCCGAGAACACAGATCCGGCTCAGCGATTGGTGATTACAGCCACATACGAAGCGCTCGAAATGGCAGGGATGGTACTCAACAGGACACCCTCCACACAACAAGACCGTGTTGGTGTCTTCTTTGGCGTTACCAGTGATGATTGGCGAGAGGTAAATAGCGGTCAAAACATCGACACGTATTTTATTCCTGGCGGGAACCGTGCGTTTGTTCCAGGACGGATCAGGTAATAACCCTAACCCTAAGATTCAAGACAGGCTTGCTAATCTTAAGCACAGCTACTTCTTCAGATTTTCTGGTCCTAGCTTGAGTATTGATACAGCATGTTCTTCAAGCTTCGCCGCGATCCAAACGGCATGCATTTATTTATGGAGAGGAGACTGCGATACTGCTGTTGCGGGAGGGACTAACGTACTGACGAATCCTGATAACTTTGCTGGTCTCGATCGAGGCCACTTTCTATCAACGACAGGTCTGTAGACTTCATTTGCTTCGTAGCTCAAAATCAACTGACGGTTTCCTTCCTAGGTAACTGCAACACGTTTGATGATGAGGCTAGTGGCTACTGCAGAGCAGATGCTGTTGGTTCCGTCATTCTCAAGAGGCTCGAGGACGCACAAGCAGATGACGATCCCATCTTTGGCGTCATTGCAGGAACGTACACGAATCATTGTGGCCAAACGGATTCCATTACAAGGCCCCATGAAGGCGACCAGTCTTCTGTCTTCAAACGAATCCTTAGACACACCAATACAAATCCTATAGATATCAGCTACATTGAGATGCATGGAACTGGAACCCAAGCAGGAGATGCGACAGAGATGAACTCCGTTCTATCGGTTTTTGGTTGCGGTCATGAGCGCATGCCGAATCACCCATTGCACCTGGGCTCTGCCAAGGCCAACATTGGCCACGCGGAATCGTCATCTGGAGTTGCTTCGCTCATCAAAGTGATGATGATGATGAAGCATAACGAGATACCTCCACACTGCGGAATTAAGACTAGGATCAACCATCACTATCCTCTTGACCTAAAAGAGCGTAATGTCAATATTGCCTACAAACCTACGCCTTGGTATCGGACAGATAGCATTCGCGGAAAGCGCACTGTGTTTTTGAACAACTTCAGCGCTGCTGGCGGTAACACTGCGGTTCTCTTGGAGGATGCCCCAATTCCTTCAGTGGATAATGGAGAAATCGATCCTCGCGCTGTACATCTGGTCACTGTAACTGCCAAAAGTACAGAGTCACTCAAAAGAAACGTCGACGCTCTTATCGCCTTCCTGGAAAGAAACACAACGACTTCCCTTCCGAGTTTGTCATACACCACCACTACACGACGAATGCATTATAATTATAGAACAATTGTATCAGGATCTGGAATTGAATCTATTCGGAGAGCCCTCGAGGAGAAAGCTGGTAATCTTGATGTGAAGCCCATACCAAATGCAGTGAAGATTCCGAAAGTAGCGTTTGTTTTCACAGGCCAGGGTTCACTCTACGCTGGTGTGGGAAAACAATTATTCGAGACAGTTGAGCAGTTTAGGGCGGATATCCTCCGTTTTGATGGCATAGCACAACGACAAGGCTTTCCAAGCTTCTTGCCACTGATTAATGGCAGTGCCATAAATGTCGAGGACGTAGAGATAATTGCTGCCCAGTTGGCTCTTACATGCGTACAGATGGCACTTTCTCGCCTTTGGGTTTCTTGGGGAGTAAGTCCAAGTTCGACGATTGGCCACAGCCTTGGAGAATACGCAGCCCTCCATGCAGCCGGTGTCGTTACGGCTAGCGGCGCCATCTACCTTGTTGGTACCAGAGCACAGCTGCTTTCGAAGCACTGCAATAAATCCACCCATGCTATGCTGGCCATCAAAGCATCTTTGAATGCTGTCAAACCCCATCTAGTTGGATCCTCCTGCGAAATCGCATGCATCAATCAACCTACCGGCACTGTGATTAGTGGACCAGCCAAAGAGATCAGCGGATTTATGGAAAAGCTTGAATCTAGTGGCCAGAGTTTTGTTAAGCTAGATATCCCGTTCGCTTTTCATTCGGCCCAAGTTGACCCTGTATTGGAGTCATTTGAGGCAGCTGCTAGCGGCGTTCGGTACAGCGCCCCATCAATTCCTTATATATCACCTTTGCTTGAACAGGTCGTCTCAGATGGTGACACTTTAGGAGCATCATACCTAACGCGCGCGTGCCGCAATGTCGTCAACTTTCAAGGTGCTGTCACAGCTGCTGCTGCCTCATCAATCGTCAATGAGGGGACAATCTGGGTAGAAATTGGATCACATCCGGCTTGTTCTGGAATGATCAGAGGTATCCTTGGCTCACATGCCTTGGCACTGCCGTCGCTACGGAAAGACACAGATACTTGGAGCGTGCTCACCGCCGGGCTCGAGTCACTTTACCTTAAAGGTATCGATATCCAGTGGCAAGAATATCACCGGGACTTCAAGAGCTCACACAGGATGCTCGAGCTCCCCAGGTACAGCTGGGACTCGAAGAAATACTGGATACAGTACAAGAATGATTTTTGCCTTACTAAAGGAGACGACCCGGCACCGAAGCCAATCACCGCCGCTCCAGTTGCGCAAAAGCCTGTGCCTGTCTATATCTCTCCGTCTGTGCAACGTGTTCTTGAGGAGGAGAATGCAGTCGATATCTCACGTGTACTTACGGAGTCGGATATAAATGACCCACGACTCGCTCCCGTCATCCAAGGCCACAAGGTGAACAGCGCAGCTCTATGTCCTTCCGTAAGTTATCCTGTGGAGAGTCATCTGAAAAGGCACTGACCTTTCCAGTCTCTGTACGCCGACATTGCGATGACCATGGCGGACCACATGCTCAAGGCAAACAACATGCAAAGTGATACTATAGGCCTCGACGCTGGGGACATGAAGGTCGAGAGGCCGTTGATAGCAGTTCCCAACAGCGGACCACAACTGCTTCGTGTCTCGGCAGTAGCACATTGGTCGACTAATATCGTTTCGCTTGCGTTCTACAGCGTCAATGCGCAGGGCAGCAAGATCGCTGATCATGCAACATGCCAAGTGACGATCACTCAAAAACAGACGTGGCTTGAAGACTGGAAGCGCAACTCCTATCTTGTCAAGAGCAGAGTTACGTCGCTGCACAAGGGTGTTGATGAAGGTGAGTCGCATAAGATGAAGCGTGGCATTGTCTATAAGTTGTTCTCATCTCTCGTGGATTACGACTCGAACTACCAAGGCATGCAAGAAGTTGTACTCGACAGCAGAGAGCTCGAAGCTACCGCCAAAGTGTCGTTCCAGGTCGAGAACGGAGGCTTCTACCTCGACCCTCGTTGGATCGATAGTCTTGGGCATATTGCTGGCTTCATCATGAACGCAAACGACAACGTCCATTCAAGAGACCAAGTCTTTGTCAATCATGGCTGGGATACGATGCGATGTGCGACAAAGTTCATCAAGGGGAAGACTTACCAAAGCTACAATAGGATGCAGCTTGCGAGCGGGACAATGTACATTGGAGATACGTATATCTTTGATGAAGGCAACGTGGTCGCCATCTTCGAGGGTGTCAAGGTAAGTTGTAACTGGCCTGACCAAGACATGACGAGTGCTAATCCATTGTAGTTCCAAGGTGTACCCCGCAAAGTCCTAGATCAGCTACTACCATCGAAGCCTAAGGCATCGACAAGTGCAGTAAATCCCTCAAACAGCGCAGCTCTAAATGCCAACCCACCCGCGAAGTCCAAACCGGCACCAGCAGCCAGACCCGCTCCAAATGCGAAGTCGGCGGCGAAGGCTGCACCTAAAGCCACTGCAAAGCAATCCAAAATGTCGTCGTCGTCAAATAGTATTGTGTCTCGAGTAATGGCAATCATCTCACAAGAGGCTGGCCTCGACTTGGGCGAGCTTGAGCAAGACAGCGAGTTTGCCGATTACGGCATTGACTCTCTCCTATCCCTTACAATATCTGGTAGATTACGAGAAGAGCTTGGACTCGACCTACCCTCGACAATGTTTGCAGACTATCCAAGTCCCAAAGATCTCACGAAATATCTTCACGGTGGCGAGAATCGGTCACTGTCACCAGCCTCTTCGAGCGAGGATGAACAGGTCTTGACACCGGAGGAAGACAATGTATCAGAAGCCGGGTCTGAAGACTACGATACAAGTGCAACATCAGTTGCAGAAACGGACGATATTATTGGCGTTATTCGCGCTACTATTGCTGAAGAGACTGGTGTCGCCAGCGAAGACTTGACACCTTCGACAAGCTTCTCGGAGCTGGGCTTAGATTCACTGCTCTCGCTAACGATCATGGGCAAGCTTGGTGAAGTCTTAGAAATGGAACTCCCACAGACGCTTTTTGCCGATAATGACACTCTGATCGAGGTCGAGAACTCATTGGGCCTGAAGCCGAAAGAACCAAGCGGCAACAAATCCACTATCAATACTACCCCCGAGGTTGCTCAACCTGCAATAGATACGGATCCTCATGCGACATCTATCTTGCTCCAAGGAAAGCCCAAGACAGCCAAAAAAGCACTATTCCTCTTCCCCGACGGCTCTGGATCCGCCACCTCTTACGCCTCGCTTCCCCAAATATCGCCCGATGTCGTCGTATACGGCTTGAACTGTCCATGGATGAAAACCCCCCAGAACATGAAGGCCTCGTTAGAGCAACAAGCCACTAAATATCTTGCCGAGATCCGGCTCCGCCAACCAAAAGGCCCTTACTATTTCGGCGGCTGGTCAGCAGGCGGCATCTGCGCCTACGAAACCGCCCAACAACTCGCTTGCAGTGGCGAGGAAACAGCCCGACTGATCCTCATTGACTCCCCCAACCCCGTCGGCTTGGAGAATCCGCCACAGCGCATGTACGATTTTTTCGAAAGCTTGGATTTCTTTGGAACAAAGGGGCAAGCGCCCCCGAGCTGGCTTCGACCGCATTTCGACGCTTTCATAAGGAGCTTGGACGATTACGTTGTCAACCCTTTTGCGGGTCCTCCATTGGAAACGCATCTTATTTACGCACGAGATGGGATCTGCAAGCACCCGAGTGATCCTAGACCGGAAATCCGCCCTGATGATCCGAGGGAGATGCTTTGGCTTCTTAACAACCGGACCGATTTTAGTGGACGGGGTTGGGACGAGTTGGTTGGGAAGGGGAATTTGAAGATTCAGGTTTTGAGTGATGTGAACCATTTTTCGATGGTGGCGCCTGGGCCGAGGATTCAAGAGCTCAGTGCTCTGATCGGACGTGCGATGAAGTGAACGTGTTTTGATTGGTTTGACTCGGGGTTTGTTATTATCGTAGATGAGGTACAATTTGTGGCAGTTTGTAATATTAAGATAACGTATCAAGAAGGTATACGCTTTTTCATCCATATATACTCCAACATGTACACCCCCTTCAGTCCCCAATCAGACCCGGGAAAGCACCAGGCTTGAACTGTAGCCTCACCGAATCCCGATAACCCATTGAAAACCCCATAGCTTCATCCCCGCATGGAACAAGCGTCTAATTTTACACTACTGTAGTTTGACACTGCAGCTTACAGATGAAATACGTCTGGCACTAAAGACAGAGTAGCATTTCTTGACCACGACCACATCTCTGCACCTGCCAGCCAGCCCCCTTTTATCATCTCCCAGCCGTAGGTCTTTTCGACTGCTGAGGGTGGTCGCAGTCGAGACTTTGAATTAAGTTATAAAGGTGGAGCCAGAGACGTTGATTTGTTGAGGGGGGGGGATGATGGCGAGATTTGTGCTGTTTTAGATTGAGGGAAGCTAATCTAAGTCGTGGGATATGGATTGTAGAGATATGTATTTGTGTATATATATATATATATATATATATTTTTATGGTTTGTCTGGGGGTTGAAAGAAGTTAACAAGACGCACTGTCGGGTTTTACTACTGTAGCCTAGTCCGGCTTGGAGGGTTGTTCTTCTGTAAGAAGAGCATTCCATTGAGCGCTCTGCTCAAAACGTCTGGGTTCTCGCCCGCGCTAGTCTTGCTCGAGACGCGGGTCTTCTGAGGGTTTGTATTTCCAAGAGTGGGGTAGAGAAAGTACTTTGGGAGCTGTTGGAGCTTTTAATACTATTGTAAATTATACCTGAATAGACCTCTCTATCATATCTACCACCTTAGCCACACCCTCGTCATCTCACCGTTCCACATACTCCAGCTCGCGTCTCATGCCTCTGTTTCAAGTATGCGCGTCATAAAACACGCTTAGTGTCACAGTGGACGCAACCCCATTTCAAGCAATTGATTTAAAAACATCCCTCGATAGTGTTTTTGGTTAGTCAAGCGATTCCCGTTCCTTATTTCACGGGTCGAAGGTTCTTTTTTGCGTCGGCGATTATGCAAAGGGGGTTTTGCAGATTGCAAAATCACCTTCTTTGGCGCCGGAGGATGTCCGTTGGTTTGCGGGATTTGGTGCAGTATAGCGTGCCTAATTTTCTTGGAAATCGAGTGACGAGAGGAATCGGGTGCTCCAGTGCTAGTCTGTTGCCGTATGGGCTTCTTCTGTCGGACTAAGTTCAAGATCTCTGGATTCGAATTGTGCGAGGTCTCGATTCTCCAATACTGTCTTCTTATCGAGCCATTTCCGAAGTGAAGCACATGTTCCTCTGATACCGTTCTTTCCGGAGCTCAAGAACCCAGGAACTGTGCGTAGAAACCTCGCCCAGGCCTCCGTCCTCCAGTGCTCGAAAATAGCTTAGATTCATCTCCTCCGCCTCTCAACCTCCTCCTCATACTCCTCCTCCTCAACGCTAAAAAACTCCGCCACAGCCATCTTCTCATTCCTAGCCCTCTCGGGATCCAGCATGAACCTAATCGTCCCTTCCCTCACCCCCGGCTTACTTTGCGGCGTCATCCCATTAGCTGCATTAGGTCCAGCAGTTTGCGGGGATATATCTTTATGTGACTCTGATTCCCGAGGACTCGTTTGGGATCTTTTATCCTTGGGGGCGCCGTTGGCCGCTTTGGTGCCGTTGCTGAGGTGTTTCTTGTTGGTTTCAGTATGCCGAGGATATTTCTGGGCGGAAGCTTCTTGGTTGAGGGTTATGCGGATGTTAATGAATGTTTCGAGGGCATGCTCTTGACCGACGATTGTGGAGGCGCGGTGGTGGGTATAGAGGTCGAGGAGGTCGAGGAGAGTTTCTGAAAGATCTGGTCAATTATCTTTACGTAAATATAGTGGATGCGAAGAACAGACCCATGACCTCAGGCCGAGTGATCCTCCACTTTTTGTAGCCTTTGCCAGCTTCCAGCTCTGGTATGTTCTGCTCAAAGATCCGAGCTGAGAGCTCCACACAAGCTATGGCCATCGTGGGCGTTGTTTGCTTGAGTGGGGCGAAGGTACGATAAAGATCCAGAGACATGTTGTATGCAGTCTTACCTACCGTTTCCCTGTCTACGTGATAGTGCTTTGCTGTCTTCAATAACAGTCTTTGAGGATAGCGGTTGCGGAAGTCAAAGCCCGAGGACTCGAGCATCACACGTTCAAGACCTATAATTGTCTTGGAGTGGCCCTCAAATATCTGCAAACGTATTCAGTTCTGTGGCCATGTTCTGGGTTGGTCAGACTTACCGGATCATCAGGGTTGGCTTGCTCAGCTGGTACGAGCTTAAGATTATGGGCAGCGCAGAGTATCTCTCTTGATTTCTTCAACGTGTCTTCGATTTTGCAGGCTGCGAAAAGCGCTGCCGCTGCAACGTCCTACTTTATGATCAGAGAGAAAAAAAGAGAAAAAGTAAAAATTTCACTCACAATGTAACCCTGGCCATCAGGATGTACGAGACGAAACTTGTGATAATACACCACTGCAGTATTATAAGTCCGTACAGGCCTGCAAAAGATCAGCACAATACTAGTGGAGCCAACAGGAGAACAACTCACAGATGCATGGCCTTCCTCACACTATCAATCCACGCAACGCCTTGTATTCGAATACTATCTTCTTTCTGTTCTGTGACTCCGGCTGCGGTCATGCATTCTTGCACTTTTTGTTCGAATACATAGGGCTGAGCGATTTGGATATATGATGGATGAGGACCAACATGATCGTTTTCAAGCAAGAGGGATGATTGTGAGGGCGCCATAAATGTTTCTTAGTACCAGGAAATGTGGAATCGTAGGATATGGATCGGTGCAGTGGTTTCATGATACCCGGCTACTGTAATCTTTGCTGATAGCGCCTGGAGCGACTAGTGTACGAGTACTCAGCCCTAATGAGGCGTATCATCGTAGGATCATGACCACGATGAAGCCAGATCCATCGTATATACCGCTTTGCTATGCTCTAAATGATTATGGCTAGAAGTCCGATCTTATGTGTTTGCGCTTTAGCCATCTTTGAAGCAGCCTCTGCTGCTCTCATCCCACAACAACCTCTTGCGCCAGCAGGGCTCCTCCCTGCGCCAGCTACATCGACCAACAAACCTTCACCTCTACCTCTGGTGGTATGGCACGGCCTCGGCGACAAGTATGCCCCCATCTCTTCCAAGCTTACATCACCACTCACAATTCCCAGCTACAAAGCCGATGGCCTCCGCTCCATCGCCACCCTTGCCAACACCACCAACCCCGGCACTTACACCTACTTTATCCGCCTCGACGACTCGCCCTCTTCCGACCGCACCGCAACCTTCCTGGGCAACCTCACCGAGCAAATATCGCAAGTCTGCGCCGACATCTCTTCCCACCCCATCCTCTCCAAAGCCCCCGCCATCAATGCTCTAGGATTCTCCCAAGGCGGCCAGTTCATGAGGGCCTATGTGGAGAGGTGTAACATCCCGCGAGTTGCGAGTCTTGTGACGTTTGGCAGCCAGCATAACGGGATTAGCGAGTTTCAGAAATGTGGGGATAACGACTGGGTGTGCAGAGGGTGGGATGGGTATTTGAAGAGTAACACCTGGACGGAGTTCGTGCAGAGTAGATTGGTTCCTGCGCAATACTTCCGCGATCCAGAAGACTTGGAAAGCTATCTCGAGAGCAGCAATTTCCTCGCCGACGTCAACAACGAGCGGGAAGTGAAGAACGCGACATACAAGGAGAACATAAAAAAGCTAGACAGATTTGCAATGTACATGTTCAAAGATGACAAAACGGTTGTTCCCAAAGAGAGCGCGTATTTTAGCGAGGTAAATACGACTTCGGAGAAGGTTACGGGGTTGAGGGATAGGAAGATTTACATGGAGGATTGGATTGGGTTGAGGTGGTTGGACGAGGAGAAGAAGTTGGAGTTCAGGGAAGTGGATGGGGAGCATATGCAGTTGACTGAGGAGGTGCTTGTCGATGCATTTCAGAGGTATTTTGGACCGAAAGAATAAGGCTCCTTTGATGGACAAAGAGCATCAATAGTCTGACCTAGGAGTTACTGCGGATGGTCTCATAAGCGCGTGTAAATCATTATTTCTCTACCTAGCAGTCCCGCACTGGAAGGCCACATACTTTGTTAGGATTTACTCCAGTTCTGTATTATTCCCTCAGGCCTCAACACCTGAAGATTCAACGGCCTTTCTCTTCTTCGCCTTTTTCACTTTAGTCGCCTCTTCCCCAACCCCACCAGCACCAGCACCCTCGGCCTCACCCTTCCTCTTTTTCCCTTTCTTTTCTTCTTCTTCCCCCACCTCTCTGGCTTCCCTTTTCTGCTCTCTCAACTTCTCCCTCCTCAATATCATCTCTTGACTCATATCACCGTTCGAACCCCCTTCCAGCAACTTACCCTTTTTCTTTTGCCTAACCTCACCCTCTCTACCCTTCCTTACTGTCTGCTTTTGAGACGCCCGCCTCTTTGCCTCCCTCGCCTCCTCCCCCTCAAGTACATCTCCCTCCTCCAGCCACAGCTCTTCAGTTGCCCACACAGGCAGTGCCATAGTGTTTGGTCCCTTGACGTGTATCACCTTCAGGTTTCTCCATCCTTGTGGGATAAACTTTTCTACCATTCCTGCGACGACAGCCTCGATGTTTTGTGCCAACTCTCCGGGTTCCATAGTAGCTAAGCCTACGCGCACGGCTGTTGTTGCTGACGGGGAAAGTTGTATTTGTGCGCAAGATAGTGCGCGCTCGATTTCTTTGGCGAATTGTGGTGGAGATACAATTGATCTGGTTTCAGTCTGAGATTTGGGCTTGGAAGGTGCAGTGGCAGATTTAGATTTGTCGATTCTATTCGTATGAGCTTCGAGCCTTACAGGGATGGGTCTTTTCGCGCCGGAATAGAAGATCTTGCCAAGTGTACTCGGAAGGCTTGTAATGATACGAGCATCGGCCAGAAAGACGTCATGTTCGGCGAGGAGAAGACGGCGGGATTCGAAACTTTTGTAGCGAGCCTTGAGCTTGGAGATACCGATTACTCGGGTTACCCTTTTAGAAAGTTCGGGAGGAAAGGAAGGATGAGCAATGGTATCTTTAAACGGCCGTTGAGGATCCGAGGTTATGAGGCATACTGTGAGAGCGGGAGAGGTATTGAGGGAGTGAGGTAAAGGGATTTTGCCTGGCTTGAGGCGCTTTTGGTCTACAATATGCTTTTTGGTGGTGATAACAAGCCATATGGGTTCAACGTCCGAAGGTGGGGTATCCGAGGGGTCGGAAGTACTGGTGCTGAGGAGGTTCTTAGCTGTCGAAGCGGCTTCCTTACGTTGCGCTTCGGATTTGATGTGCTTGAGAAGTGCGCTTGAGGCTTTGCGAGTCTAGGAGATCATTATTTCCTAAGCCGCATGATATTGGGGTGCACTTACCTGAGCCTTATCCAGCTGATATGGCGACTCGGAGGCCCCTCTGTTAGTCAACACGGTGGATTCTGGTGCCATCGTGGGTTGGAGTTGAAAATTAAGATGTCCGTAAAAGATGTGGTTGCGAATTTTTGCCGCTAATGAAATCTTTCGATCTCAAGGCATGCGGGGGTGAGGAGTGGCCTGGTGGTTTCTGGTTTTTAAGCCCAATCTTCCACTTAGAAAATTAGTCGACTCGAATTATCTTACCTTTAGTACTGTAGCACGATGATCTGTATATTGCTACATATAACATAAGTCTAAAAGCCATGGTAATCGAAAGTAATCGAATAGATTACACTTTCTTGACCTTAAGCGCATCACCTGTATAACAAGTCATGCACCATATCCCCAATCGCCAAAGAACTCGTCAATCCGGGACTCTCAATTCCCAACAAGTTAATGTACCCGTGAAGCCCTTCCTCTTTTCGAATCACGAAGTCCGAGAACCCGTCCCCTTTCCCCTTGGCTACCGCACTCCCCTTTGCCAATTTCGGCCGAATCCCAGCATAATCCAATGTAACCTTTTCCCTCTGGATGCTCGGCAAATATGCTTGAATCTCATCCAGCGCAGGCCCAAGTCGAGCCTCGTTTACCGAGAGGTCACTGGGATCATCGACCCATTCAACGTCTGGCCCAAAGCGGATTGCGCCAGTCATGTCCATAGTAAGATGAATTCCTAAGCCAGCGGCTCCGGTTGTAGGCGCCGGATAGACAAGGATCTTGGGGCGTGGTGACGGGACCGAGTAGGCGTAGTAGGAACCTTTGGCGTATAATGGTTTGACGTGGCGGGAAGAGGGAAGAATGCTATTAGAGAGCGGTACAGCAGCGAGACCAGCGCTATTGATGAGAGTTTCCGTAGTGATGGAGGATGTTTCTGAGGAGGAAGAGGAGGTGGTGTCGATCCTGTAGCCTTGGGAACCAGAAGCGAGAGGCTCGACGGCGGTGACTGTAGTGTGACAAGCCAAATCGCCGCCTTTTGATTGGAAATCGGACTCGAGGTAGGACATGTAGGTGTGTGAGTCGATGATTCCGGTGGTGGGGCTCTCTAGTACAGCTTCATTGACGCAGACGTCTGGTTCTCTTTCGTGGGCTTCGGAGAGTGAAACAAAGTGCGTAGGAACACCGATCGAGCTCGCAAATTCGTGCGTTTTGAGGAGTGTTTCATGCTGCTGCTGGTCCTGCGCGAGGATCCATTTTCCGGAATTGCGGTACGGAATGTTTTGCTTCTTACATAGGTCATACATCATTTGCTTACCTTTGAGGCATAATTTGGTCTTCAGCGAGGAAGGGCCGTAATAGATTCCAGCATGGATGACCTGAGGAAATCATTAAGCCCCTTTCGCTAATATAGATTTGTGGAGAACTTGCCTCAGAGTTACGACTGCTTGTCTCCGTGCCCACAGAGCCATGCCGCTCGATTAGGAGAGTCGATGTACCCTCCCGCTCAGCGAGCTTTCGTGCAATAGCAAGGCCGACAGCTCCAGCTCCAATAACCTATACCTCCTTAGATATAAAAGCTATTCTTTTTCCCATTTCTGGAGGATCAATACCAACCACGTGGGTAAAATCTGCCCTCTGAACTTGTGAAGTCGTAAAAGCCCGGAGATTACATTGATTCACCAGTTGGGGAGGCAGAGGGCGCGCAAACATATCTGTTGATGTTCGGAGCGCGCATCGTCGGAGGGACATGGAGACGATCCATGACGGTGTTTATCAGTTTGGGTATGACGCTGTGACGCGGCGATAAACTTAGATTAATAACAATATAGAAAGTGCAGTCGATTCTATTACAGAACCAGCTCAGCTCCCTTCAAAGCTTGGGCAATGAATTTGACATGGGACGATTCTTCGAACCGGACGAATGGTCAAATCATGATTAATCCAGTTCAATATCATATTGAACACATGCGTAATGTATTATTACATATTTGTCAAACCGGCTGTAAGGAATTCTACGGATACCCAACAATACACGCCATCGGCTTATTTTACCTTAGTCTCATGATCTGACAAAACCTTCTGAGCACGGACCTGGCACGCTAATTCTCCACATCACGCTATTGAATTGGCTGCTTGACACATGGGGTAACAATTGTCGCCTCACGAATTCTCCGCATTCAGGGCACGGAGGAAATCATCGGCATTATCCATGTGTTTACGGGTCGGCATTGGCGACCCGCAGCGCACCTAAGATACTATTGCGATGGGAATGCGTCTGTGCTTCAGGTGTCTGAAAATCTCCGAAAGGCCATGGGCGGCATATGCAATGGGCAGATCGTGGTGCGGCCGGTGCATAATTTGGGGCTGATCTTCTCGATGTCGGAGAATTTTCCATGCACGTTCCAGTAGCTCCCTGGATGTGCAAGAGAGATCTTAGGGTTTTAGTTCTATCAGGCTGGGGGATGCGTCAAAGTATATGTTAGATTTTGGATTTGCACAGATTTATGGGCGAGTAAGTTATGCATGGTACAGAAGTGAGCTCTTGGAGTGATCATACAAGAAAATCTGGTAAGAAAGTTATGTACAAAGTATCAGTGTACGAAGAATTGCATCGTTGACCCAATATCCCCATTGCCTGTGCCTCCTAAAATAAGAATGTGGGAATCGAGTGTGCGTTCCCATATGGTTATCTAAAGAAAATCTTAACCTCATCAAAAGTCTCTTCCAGCAAGTTCAAGTCCGTCCAATAAGTGTACACTGCCAATAAATCCTTATATAGCAAGTCCAAACCACTGAGCTCGAGCCTGAGACCAGCTTAGCCGTCAATCGAATCAAACGATATCGTCATGCGAGCCACGGCCAGTCCACTTCGCATCTGACAGTGCTTGCGGATAGAGCTTGTACGACGAATTGCTGTTAGGAAAGGGACGGGGTGGCTAAAGACTTTGAGTGAACCCAGGCAATTGCACCACCGACGGCTTGCGATCCTTTTCGTCTTCATGCAGGATATTCTCAGAGTGGAAGGCCAGACCTGTCTGTCCTGGATTGTTGAAGTCGCTTGCGTTGTTGGGGATGTAATTGAGCTGGGGGGTTCTATGCGATGATGATCCTCGCCAAGATTTTGGAATGGCTGCATTTAGAACTGGAAGCGATGCTGCCGTGATGGCGAAGAAGATGTCGACGGTGGTCCACTGGATGCTCCGAACAGCATCATCTATAGTTCTGTCAGCACGCAGCTCACGATTTGCACGGGACCAATGTCTTCAGACTTAACTCACATGTAAAATCGGGCCTGTGATGTGTCTGGATGACTTGCCTCATTACACTACCGATGCATTAGACTGACCCAATAGAAAACAGGAAACACAATTCTATCTTTTTCGAGGTATCCATCTGGATTTTCCATAGCACAACAAGGGGCACGGATAATAGTGCGAAATCGAAAAGTATGTGCATGACGCTGAGGAATACTGGAAGAATTTTTCCATTGAGGCATACTGGTGGGGTTGGATTCGAGCCATAAGCGACCATGGAAAAATGGACGCGAGCAGGACGACAGAAAAAGAAATTGTTAAATATCACAACGAGAATATAGCAGACTATAAGGCAAAGAAGGACGTTGTGCGCACACATCCATCTTCTCGACGTTAGACCTGTAAGGCGTCGGTTGAAAAGTACGATAGAAACCTTCACGAGTCCGACAGAGACGAAAAAGAGGATTTCACTCATAGAGACCCACTATATGCACCGCTTTGATTAGCAACCCTGCTCGAGTGCTTACGACCATGTGGGTGAGTTTCTCACGCTGAAGAACATATCAAGCTCGTGATATGTTAAGTCATACACATGTCTTCCAAGCCCCCCGTGGATGACAAGCCCGATGCTCGAACCTAACTGACCAATAACACCAATCTGAACAGCGGATTAGCCAATTGAGAGGTTTCTCCTCCCATGTCTTGAATACATACTGCTGCTGGAATAATCAACCAGTCATCCCAGCCCCAATTCAGATCGCTGCGGAAGTATCGAAGCGAAAGACGGGTTACAGAGATGAGGAAAATCAAGACTATGGCCACGCACATTGCAGCCATAGCCCTGTTCCTCGTTCATCGTCGGAAGCATGAGGTGGTTTGTGTATTGGAAGGCCCTTGTCTGGATGAATCGTTTTATCCGGAAGACCAGATTGACGCAAGAACCCTTTGATGATCCAGTAATCATCTTGATTGTTTGGAGGGTGTCCCACAAGTGCTGAGCCTTTCATCTTGTTTGAAGTCGAGATGGATAGTTCAAGCTAAGCGACGGAGCAAACATGAACTGAACAATATTCCGCTGCAGGATGTCGCTGGTGGGCAGGACCAAGTATACAGTATGCAGTCCGTCACACTCAAGGATGAGTTATCTTACTTATCGACCTCGGAAATAGGCCAAAATATAAAGAAAAATGCAAGGGGAAAACATATGCGCCAGTTTACCTATGTTGTTTCCCACAAAAGATACGGAGTACGTGACGCCTGGTGGTTAGCCTCCTTTATCGGTTGTTGGTATCAACTAAAGTACCTCAAGTCAGATTGCAGATTGCTCCATTTCAGCCCCTAATACGCCTGTGCGTATTTAGTGGAAGGCAAGCTCCATATGGCTCCATAAGACGGGAGTTGTACGCACGGGCTACTGCAGGCTCAGAGTCCCAGATCCAGCTTCGCCCTTGATTCACTACTACCTACAATGCAATGTATCTTCGTACTTGAATTGTCCGATTTTTACCCCCAAGAGCCGAGAAGTCTTTGACCAGTTTTCCAGAGAATTGTACCAGCGCCATGTTTCCTTCGCAGTCCTAAATGAAGCGGCATCCCGGCCACTCCAACAAGTCCAGTACAAAGCCAGAAGGATTCTAGAAGATCAAGGCATCTCGTTTCCTCGAAATAGCTCTGATTTAGAGTGACACGGCTCGACTGCTCCTGCTCTATGTGCTCCACCAACTTGAAGTGGTCCATCTTCGAGTTCCACCTTAGTCTTACGCCCGAGGACAGGCCAATAGAAGCAAGTAGTGCACACCAGGCGTTCGTGGCTGCTAGGTCTATTGAAACTCAGCGCTCCAGAATCCCGTCATCTGTCAACAAAAGTCCGTCCAGTGATGGGATGCTCGGGGCTCAATCACGTAATATGGAAGCTGAGGTGCATGTCGAATTGCTATGTGGAATCCTTGATGATAAGCGAGCGAATGTCGATGGTAAGGTAGGTAGGTACCTTAGGTACCTACCTTACTCGTATGCGCGGGGTTTCCGGGTTTCCGTGCACTCTAACCTATAAAGGTTATTTACAGATAGTATTGGGTTTAGCGTTCTAAAAAGGGCACTAAGATAATTACTTGTAGTCATAGTTAGCGTGCGCGGGAACCCCGTGTGCGCGGAAACCGTACTCAGGACTCCAGGAGTCCTGCGGCTAGGGTGCGAATCTGTTTAAAACATGTTTTTTGACTAACTCCTTTAGGCTAGCTCAAAGCATGTTTTAAACACGCTTCTTGAAGGAGGTTTTAAACACAGGGGTGGTTTATATTTATAGTAGCAAATTAATAGAGGGTCAATAGCCTAATAGGCTTGCAGGTCGACCCCTTCACCATGTAAAAGAAGCTCCAAAAGCACCTGACCGTCGATAATGCTATTCAGATACTCGTTGAGGGTATCCTCGCTCGAAGGATTGAGCCTGGCCATAGCAATTTCCTCCTCCAATAGTCTATCCTCCATTTCACATAGCTCCTCCTCATCGATTTCAACGCCCTGTGTATAGCGGAGTCTCTTCTTCAGCTCACGGGGTCGATTGATGACTCTCGTCTGATATGTATTGCACTGGTTCAGATAACTCTGCTGACGAGAAGCTTCTTTGGCCATCCGCCGGTGACAGTGTAGGCATTGCACGGTATTTCGTCTTCCTGGTACGATTACCTGCTGATAGTTGTCAGCAACAGTCTGATTGACTGGCCTACCACCTCGTTGCGGAGGCATTGAGCTATGGGGGATGTCAAAAGGCCTGTAGGCTGTAGGCTGTAGCTGAAGCAGCTGAAGCCTGGAGGTGACAGCGACGTGGCGACAGCAAGGTAATTCTCCAATCAATGGCCCTTGTATGCTTACATAATTAAAAGCGTTGTTTAAAACAATAAAAAGCCGCTAGGAGGTTTTAAACACACTTTTTGTAGAAAAAGCGGTTTTTTTCGTTCCCTACCTGCGGCGACATAATAAGATATGCGCTACAGGACGGTACCGTACTTTCGGTACCATCTGAGAGGCTGACAGCGGTTTGCGGTTTACGGTTTGAAAGCACTGTACAACGCTTATAAATTACCAATGTATCAACTATCTTACACCCTTCAAAGTTATTGGTATATGAGGGTCAGAGCGAATATGTGCATGTAGATATATTGACTATCTAGTAGGTAGAACATATGGTAGAGCATACAGATGAAGGAAGAAGTGGGAGGACGGATAAATACCCCTAGCGCCAAGCCGCTTCGGCCGGAGCGGAAATAACTAACCGCCGGGGTATACGTATGAGCATACGTATGTTCATACGTATGTGCATACGTACCCCGTTTCCAACAAAAGTATCAGCGTAAATGTAGTACAGCCAGATCGCCGTATTATCCTTCACAAACTCGAGACAGAGTCGATCTACCTGTGTTGTTGAGAGATCGGCAACTCCCTTCCACATGCGGCGCTCGGGTGATTTTCGCTTGTACGGAGTAAGGATTAAAGTATGTGTACCTGATGAGCCATCATGAGCGAAACCAGTTTAGAACATCTAGCATCTCTTTTGTACTAGTGAACTTCTCCCTCACTTTACCACGATCTCTGCCTCTCCTCTTCTCCGCGGCATCGATCTTCTGCCAATCATCCCAGTTGACAGTCCTTAATCCAAGGGCCTTCGCTTGGTCTTTGAGTGCGTCCCAGCCTCGGCCTCCACCAAGAAAAGGGACTTGACTTTCCCAGTCCTTCGCTATAGCTTCGGCAGTCACAAAAGCATCTTCCATGGTGTTTGCAATGACTCCCGCTGGTCCACGCTTTACCCATCCTGAACAGTACATGCCAGGAATAGCGACCATTTCTGCAGGATTTGATGATGGCGCAATGACACGCCCATCAATGTCATTTGAGATGACTCCACGGGTTTCATCGAAAGGTATACCAAGATCTGCCATGCCGGCTATAGCTTCAGACTTGTAACCAATGCTCCTGAAAGCCAAAGAGGCTGGGAAAGTCGCACGCCCCTCTGTTGTGGAGACCCTGGCAGAGGGGTCGAATACGCTTGGCCCCTCCAGTTTGGTCTCCGCAAACTCGATTGAGGCCAAGTTGTTCGATGTATTACTAAATGATTTGAATGACGTTGGAGAGAGGAGAAAGTCAAGGGACCACGATTTCTGCGCTTCCGCAAGGGACGTTGACGAACCTTTCGAAAGAAGCTGTGTTAGACGTTTTGCTGTTCGTGGAAGTTGTGAAAGGTCTGGGGGAAGCAGTCTAGGGTCAATGCTCTCGAACCCAACGGATGGTAGATTGAAGAGCTCTCTAACTTCTCTGATCGTGAAAGCAACCTGTGGGTAGAGATCAATCAAATGTCTTGCGGACATGATAATGAATTAGGTGACGGACTTGCATTGGGCCCCGTCGACCAACGACTCGGACTCTTTTCACTCTGCTTTTCGAAAGAGTGGCGAGGGCTTGATCTGTGATATCTGTCTTCCGTAATAGATCAATATTGCGCAATAATATGCGTGCAACGTCCATTGCCACATTTCCTTGGCCAATTACCACTGCTTCTTCACCTGCTTCGAGATCTGGTGCAAGGTCGGCATACTCAGGTAATCCATTATACCATCCCACAAATGCACGTGCAGAATATATGCCTTTCAGTTTGTCTTCACCTGGTATCCCTAGCTTCCGATCTTTGGAAGCTCCGTATGCAAAGAGAATGGCATCGTAATGATCCTTTAGCGATGCTAAGGGCAAGTCTTTACCGATATCTATATTCCCAATGAAATTGAAGCGCGGGGACAAAGCAACCTCCGCAAACTTTTCTTCACAGTTCTAGCAACCAATACTTCTGGTCAGCTCGACAACGATCCATAATAGCAAACCCACATAATGATCAAGAGTGTAAGTGTATGGGACGGCAATATCATACCTTTACCTCTGGATGATCCGGCGCAACACCAAACCTTACCAGCCCAAAAGGTACCGGAAGGTGCTCATACATGTCTACCACTGCCCCTTCGATGGTTGACATCACTTTATAGGCGGTATAAAAGCCAGCAGGCCCCGAACCGAGGACTGCCATCCGGAAAGGTCTCCCATCATGGACGATATGACTACTATATGGCCTGCGAGCTTCGAACGCGAGCCGTTTGGAGGTCTTTCGAAGTTGGAGCACTAATTTCGATACACTTGGATATCTGCTGCAAACAAAGGGTTTTTGGCGGATGATGTTCATAAGGTGAAGACATGAATGCCTTCAATAAGCTTCAATGTTGGAGCATGTAATGGCTGATGCGCGCTAAGATAGTTGCTCCGTGCAACTATCGCTAGCGAAAACAAAGGCATTGTTAGTTCTCAACTATGGTGACCTCGATTCGGTGTTTAAAATCCACTGTAAGCATTCCTCTCATTCAGCCATGGGTATCGAGCCTCCGTTTATCTATGACCGCCCCTCGAAATACTCCTTTACTGGCCCAACAGAAAAGGCATTCAACCCGAAGGCCGCATCGCATGCATCATGGTCTCCCCCACCAAGACCGCGGCCGAAATCAGAGGGACCTTTGATCAATTCAAAGGAGTTCAATAGACATCCTGATTCGTATTTCGTTGTGTGAGTACCTAACCATTGAATGAAATTGTGCCACTGTTCATACGTATCCAGGCCGTATGGAAATCTAGATTGGAAACCTATGAGCCCAAGGACAAAATTGAAGGTCAGATACGTTAGATGGCTACAACTGTTTTTCCGCCTATGCGCGCTCGCAGGAGCACTTGGCATGCTGTTTTGTGTTATATGCATCAAGAGTGTTCCAGACTCCACTGGTTGGATCATGAGAGTACCAGTGAGTACTTTGAGGAATAATCCAGAAGGCACCACGCTAATGAATACCATGTTAGCCTGGTATTGCCATCCTACATACAGTATATGGCATCTACCATCTTGTTCGCCCAGCTAAGGGACGTACGCCAACATCCTCGGCCAGCTACATGCTCTTTGCCGCCATCATCGATGTCGGATTGATTCCCTTCTTCGTCTTCACGGCAATGATGGCTCGGACGCAATACACGGAGCCTGGAGACACGCATGGCCACTGGGCAACGCTCTTCGGTTCAGCAATTGCCGAATACAAGATTGTATTCTCCCTATTCCTGGTCAGTGTGGTCAATGGTAGCGTTCACTTGGTCTCGCTCTCCATCGACATTTACCTTGCCCTCATCTTCCGCAAGATCTCAAGTCTTCCTCCAGATATGAACCCTCTAGAGGACAACCTCACATCCCGACACAAACGTAACAAGTCTTCTCTTCTCGATAACCGCAGCAGCCAAGCCACCACCTCCACAGCGAGCCCGAACCGCGAATCCCACGCATCGGATCCTCTTATCTCACCCCCTCGTACCGTACCTTTCATGCATACCCGGAACGACTCTTACACCAACGTTCCACACCCTACCTCTAACCCTCAAGCCTCGCGAACCGACCTTCAAGGTCCATTTTACGACCAAGCCCTTTCGCAACGATCCTCCCGTGCAAACATCACGCATCCAACAACCAACAACCCCTCGTTCTACAACCAGCCTCAATCCCAGCGTTCCTCTCGCGCCAACCTTCCCCCGATTCCCACCAAGACTCCTTCCTTCTACAACGACCGTCAACCAAACCAAAACGCCTCGGCCGCAGACATCACCCGTTCCCCCACCAAGTCCTCTTCTGTCTACAGCGACTCAACCACCCGTCCCAGCTCCACTCGCCCTCCTTCAACCGTCTCTGACACAAATTGGATAACGCACCCCTCTCCCCCTATTGAATTTAAGCATCTCCGGAAAACGTACACTCCACTGCCGCAATCTTCTCCCTTCGACAACGAGAATTTCCTACCGAGACCACTGGAAATGAACCCACCTACGCCGCCCAATGCACAATGGCGCGGCACCCAACAAAGACCCCTGGCGCCGGCAACTGGGAATGGAAGCTTCGGGGGCGGAAGTGTAGGGAGTCTGGGAATTGGCAAAGCTAGAGGATACGGGAACTTGGGCGCAGGCAGTACAAACATGGGAGCAAGAGCAAACACGGGAGGAGGAAGGGTAGTAAGTAGATCCGGAGTGGAGGTAGGGCGTAGGGAAGGAGGAGGGAGAGAGATTAGAGCAAGGGATGTAAGCGGTAAGGTTGCTGAGGAAGGTAGGGGGATGGGGATGGGGATGCGGGGAGTGGCTTTTTGACTGGAAACATAGTAGTAAATTGGGTTTATAGCGCGATCAATGGTATGGAGTAGAATATATATACAAGTATTGACGAAAAATCCAGTTACTCTAGCTGAATGTTTGACTTTCTTAAAACACCGTAAAATACCACTGAATTAACAAAAGATGCAATGGCAGCTGACCAAGTATGTTAGGAGAAAGAAGCTGCTGACATTTTACGAAATATTGTTGCATGCAATTCTAACCCCATGATACTGATGTATACAAAGGTACCTTACTCTAGAGTTATAACCATGGTACTTTTTATAACGGCAGAAGTTCATAGGGAGTACCTTATGAACCAATCCCCTCTTTACGTTGGAAAGTCGGAGCCATATCTTATACGCAGGTGCATTATATCTTATATCTATCTGGAATAATACGGTACTCAACAGTGTATTTCTGTTGCTCAGATTATGAATAATGTCGAAATCAACTGTTGGATTCCTGAAGGATGTTTTCGGATATTAATATCTAATAATATCTCTCTGGGCATTCAAAGGTTTTTGGCATAAGCAGGAACTTTCTAACTTGTTGTTGCTTAGTGTTTTGGCACGACTAGAGAGTACACGTTAGCTTTATCTATTACTGTACCACGAAATTCCGATCTACAACCCACATGGATCAACGCCTCAGTGCCGTGTTGCCTAGGGGCACAAATGCGGGGCGCATGCACGAGCTCAGGAGACCGTGTTGGATGGTGTGGTATTTCCACGCTGAGATATGCTCGTGGTCTTTGTGGAGACAACCACCGAGAACGCTTCTGCCGATGCTGATGGCACCTTTCTTCTTAATTCATTGCCATGTATTCCACATCTTCTGCATGTAGGGTTGCGGGGAACATCATGAGGCTGAGTAACATTCCTTAATAGTCACAACGTACCCTTGCAGTTTCGTTCGAAACATGGTCATTCCCCTCCATCCTACTGTTCTTCCTTCCGAGAAGCTTTGCTTCCTCTTGGAAGCCCGAAGCCGGCACCGAGAATCCTGCATGATGCGAGGTCTTAAATACTCACTTATAAATGCGTTTCGACAATAACACCTTTCGTCCTCTTGACTCTGCACGGGCTTTAGGGTTGCATCATAAAGATATACAGAGCAATGCCGCTCATGTCCCTATGATATATCCTTGCAGCATGAGCTGAACTTACGTAGTTGCTTAGTACATAACATCTTCGCAGTTATATATTTTATTCTTACGTTAGTCCAACAGCGTACGCTTTTTCGAGCTCTTCAATGTTTATGGTTGCCGAGATGTTACCTAGGGGCTGGCGCCTGCAGGTCACACTTTTCTGTCTAGAACTCTTTGCGACTTTGACCGGTTAGTGAAGGAGAGCCATGAAATCTCATGTTGCTAACGACTCCGGCCAGCATCTGCATCTACTCCGTCGTCGTTGGCCACACGAGCTGGGCCATGTCCATCAGGCCCCAGCATCAACAAGTGGGCTGCACTGGGAGACAGTCTTGCGGCAGGGCCTGGTGCAGGCGTGCCTTACGACAGCGACACTGTTTGCAATCGCTACTCTGAAGCATATCCGCTTGCGCTGTCCATGGATCAGTGCATGCCAGGCCACGATGACCCAACGCGGAAACCCAACTTTATTGCATGTTCAGGCGCGGTGATCCAAGATGTCTTAACCAAACAAGTTCCCAACGTTCAGCAAGATACTGACATGGTTACGTTATCCATTGGAGGCAACGATTTAGGAATTGAGGCAATCCTCGATGGCTGCATTTTCCAGTTCAGTGGATCATCATCACCAGTTTGTACCGAATCCATCGCCGCTGCTAAGACTGCGATATCTTCTGCACAATTTGAGATTGATTGGACGAACCTCATCAATGCAATCCTTGAGAAGCTGTCAATCTCTGTTTCAAATGCGATTTTTGTAGCCGGTTACACCAATTTCTTCTCCGAAGACCTATCAAGCCAGTGTGAAAGTATTTCCTTTAGCTATTCGCCCTCAAATCAGCCGGGACTCACTAGACTGCTACGTGAGCAATTGAATGAGCTCTTGCAAACACTGAACTGGTATTTGCATTACTACATAACACAAAGCAACAAGAGGTTGGGAGCCAACAAGGTGGTCTTCGTCGACTATAACGAAAACTACAATGGCCACCGCTTTTGTAGACCAACGGTCCCCGAGCCAGATCGGAACAACCCCGATACCTGGTTCTTAAACTTGGACAACGCGGCACAACCCACTGACCGAGTTGCACAGAACTTCCGTCCAACCCCTTCAGGTCATGCAGGGATCAAGGATGCAGTCCTAGAAAGATTGTTGGGATTACCAGCACTCGACGGGTTGAACCTTAGAATATTGCCACTGGGTGACTCGATCACCTATGGGTTTCAAAGTAGTGACGGCAACGGATATCGTCAGTACCTTTTGACGCTACTGGCAGGGAACAATGTGAACTTCATTGGATCAGTGCAAGCGGGGACAATGACCAATAACAACAACGAGGGGCACAGCGGCGCGATAATCGATCAGATTGCCAGCTACGCATACCTATCGCTACCTGAACGGCCAAACGTAGTTCTTTTGATGGCGGGAACAAATGACATGAACAACGACGTTGACCCTGATAACGCAGCCGCTCGTCTCGGTGCCCTCATCGATGAGATATTTGCCGCTTGTCCCGACACGGTTGTGATAGTAGCTCAGATCATACCAGCAGCAAACCCGGACACCTTTGCGCGGCTGGTCACTTATAACGCAAGGATATCCTTACTGGTGAATCAGCAACAGACTGCAGGCAAGCACGTCATCAAGGCTTGGATGCCTCTCACAACCGATGATCTGATAGATGGATTACACCCCACCGATATGGGCTACAGTAAGATGGCGGATGGTTGGTTAGATGCGCTTGTCAGGGCAAATGCCAAGGGCTGGATCGGCCAGCCCGTCATAGTCAATAATACCGGGAAACAACCGGTAGGGTTCCTTTCTACAAGTGATGGATCCTGACTCTTTCTTGCTAATACCATTGTTAGTGTACACACTCTCCAAACTGGATTTCCCAGGGTACCATTTCCCCCAAATACGGTGGAGGGCAGGAAGAAATACGTTTTGCCGATCTGAATAGCGACGGACGTGCCGAGTACTTATGGATCCATCCAGACAGCTCAGTGGATGCTTGGCTCAACCTCGGCGGCCCAGATAATGGCCCGAATGCTGCTAAAGTAAGCTGGCAACCTCAGGGGGTTGTAGCTACCGGCGTTGGTGCGAGTGGGAGTGAGATACAGTTCGCGGATCTTAACGGAGACCAAAGGGCTGACTACTTATGGGTCCATGCGGACGGCTCCGTAGATGCTTGGCTCAACCTCGCTGGCCCTGGTGACGGACCTAGCGCTGTCAAAGTGGAATGGGTTTATCAGGGCAGTGTTGCCAGCGGATTAGGTCAAAATGGAAGTGAAGTCCGATTTGCTGACCTCAATGGCGACGGAAAAGCCGAGTATCTCTGGGTTCATCCAGATGGCTCGGTAGATGCGTGGCTAAATCTCGGCTCATCCTCCACTGGGACCAGCGCTGGGAGAATTAGCTGGCAGTCCTTGGGTACAATTGCTACCGGTATAGGGAAGAGTAGCACTGGGCTTGAATTTGGCGACATCAACGGTGATGCTCGCGCTGATTACCTCTGGGTTGATCCAAGCAATAGCGCCGTAACTGCCTACCTTAACGGTGGCGGTCCAGCGAACGGCCCAAACAACACTCAGATCTACTGGAACCCGGAAGGCATAGTCGCCACTGGCGTTGGCACTAATGGTTCGGGAGTCAGATTTGCAGACCTCAACGGCGACGGGCGAGTTGAGTATCTAAACGTTAATGCTAATGGAGCTGTGGATGCCTGGCTAAATGCCTGCTAATGGAGACTGAGAGCAACGTATATATAAGAGACTTAGCATTAATTTTGAAAAAATTGAATGCTCTGATTTCTGCTATTGACTGAATACAAGGCTCGAGATTCGAAAGGCCTGCTTAAATATTTAAAAGATGTTGATTAGGATATGACAGAATACAGCAACACCTGAGTTCGCACTTAACCACATCGTTACCAGGAGGATATCGTTATATCAAAGGCGAACATACATACAAGATTATCCCTGTTGGTCTCAGAAAGTATATTGTTACAAAGAGGATATCATTATGTGGAATATCGATAGGGGGCGTCTTACTATAAAACCGCAGGAGAAAGGGCCATCTCGTTACTGAGATATCACGAAGGCGTAATCGTACGCTGCATGAAAATATGAACTCCACCACATCGTAAAAACGTTCATGCCATAGAGAGTATCATATTTGGCCCATTTGTACTCCATCCAGTGCTCCATTCAACATGCCTCCTTCAATACTTCATATATAATGGACTTAAAGCTCAATATCTGCTTAACTCAGCGCTTGTTTCGATGCTTCGTAGCACGCGTTAAAACAAATGACACACATGCAGCAAATCAGCCTTCATTCTTCGCTACGCACACGCGTTAAAGCAAGTTTTGTACACTCGAGAAACGAAGAATGGAAAGAACAAACTATGTACTTGAAGAACAGTTAGAAAAGAAGTCGATGGTTTCAATCACACTTCGATACACTTGGTATCATAAATTTCAAGCTTTCGTGTCATAGACGAAGAAGCTGTGGAAGTTAGCTTTGGTTTGACAAGCCGTTTCGAAAGTAACTGATTCGGTGACAAGAGTCAATGAACGGCTAGCATCGAACATTTCAAGCTCTCAGGTCCAGTGCATGGAAGATGGATGTTTCAAAGGGATTCATGTCACTTCAGCCTATGAGTGTGGCTAAAGAGTTAGCAAGTGACGAGAAACGTAGCCTGTGTCTGTGAATCCTCAAATTCGGACTTGCTACACCAGTGAGTGGTAAATGAAGAGCGCTAAGACGTCAATTTGTGAGTGATGAGTTGTTGAGTCTGTTGAATTTCCATACAAAACATTGGTGCGGTGACGAAGGGGCCATGTCCGGCAAAAGTAGCTAAGGTATGATGTGTTCGTAGGGCTGATTCTGTCGTCAACGGCCTAGCATTTTCGGGAAGCTTCGAAAACCCAAACCTCTAGGCAATTTTTGTGTGTGCGGTGATTCTGTTGATACACAAAGATCGCAACAACACCTCACACTTTATCACGCCCACTACACGCACACGCTGGTGAATCCCGAACAGAGGCCCATACAGGCTTTGTTTTCTCACGCCTGAAATATACCATAACTGCCACGATAAGCTAGAGCCAGTAGCAAGATGAGTGTCGTCGGTGTGGATTTTGGTACGCTCAACACCGTCATAGCTGTTGCACGGAATCGTGGCGTCGATGTGGTATGTAGCCAGCTCGGAGGAATCAGTTTTACCAAGCGACAACAGCTGACATCTTATAGATCACCAATGAAGTTTCCAATCGAGCTACACCGTTAGTACTCACCAAGCCTTGTTATGACACGCCTGACTTACAATCAATAGGTCTCTCGTTGGATTTGGACCCAAGAGCAGATATATCGGGGAGCCGGCCAAAACACAAGAGATCTCCAACCTTAAGAATACTGTCGGCTCCCTCAAACGGTTAGCGGGCCGCTCCCTCAACGATCCCGATGTACAGATTGAACGCGAATATGTCTCGGCGTCGCTCGTCGATATGAAGGGTTCGGTTGGTGCAGAAGTCACATATCTTGGTAAAAAGGAACAGTTTACCGCTACGCAGCTCTGCTCCATGTTCTTCAGTAAAGTCAAGGCTACGGCATCCGCAGAGCTTAAGCTACCTGTTTCCGATATCGTCATTAGTGTTCCACCGTGGTTTACCGATGCGCAGCGACGGAGTATAATGGATGCGGCAGAAATTGCAGGATTGAAATTACTGAGGCTCATCAACGACACTACGGCAACGGCGCTTGGATACGGCATTACCAAGCTGGACCTTCCCTCGGCCGAAGAAAAGCCAAGGCGTGTAGCGTTTATTGACATCGGGCACTCCAATTACCTTTGCTCAATCGTCGAGTTCAAGAAAGGCGAATTGGCAGTCAAGTCTACAGCATGGGATAGGCATTTTGGTGGACGGGATTTTGATAAGGCTCTTGTTGACCACTTTGCCAAAGAGTTCAAGGAGAAGTACAAGATTGATATCAAAACCAATCCCAAGGCCCATGTCCGAGTTGCAGCGGCCGCAGAGAAGATGAAGAAAATTCTGTCCGCAAACGCGCAGGCCCCCATCAGCATCGAATCCCTAATGAACGATGTTGACGTGCAGGGGATGATGAAGCGTGAAGAACTGGAAGAGCTACTTCAGCCCCTACTTGAACGCGCTACAGGACCCCTAGAGCAAGCGCTAGCAGAGGCAAAGCTCAAGATTGAGGATATCGACGCAGTTGAGATGGTTGGTGGATGCACCCGTGTTCCTTCCCTGAAAGAAAGAATAAGCAAATACTTCCAAAAGCCTCTATCCTTCACTCTCAACCAGGACGAAGCCGTTGCCCGTGGCTGCGCTTTCAGCTGTGCCATTCTATCGCCTGTATTCCGTGTGCGAGATTTCTCGGTCCATGATATTGTTAATTACCCGATTGAATTCAGCTGGGAACAGTCTCCAGATATACCCGACGAGGACACGAGCTTGACTGTGTTCAATAAGGGCAACGTCATGCCATCGACTAAGATTCTTACATTCTACCGTAAGCATCCTTTCGATTTGGAAGCCAAATACGCTAAACCAGAGATGCTACCGGGAAAGATGGATCCTTGGATCGGACGGTTCTCCGTCAAGGGAGTATCTGCCATTTCAAGAGATGACTTCATGATTTGCAAGCTCAAGGCGCGTCTAAACCTTCACGGAATTTTGAATGTAGAATCCGGATACTATGTCGAGGATATCGAGGTTGAGGAGCCAATACCCGAAGAGAAAGAAGGGGAGAAGAAGGAAGCAGACAAGAAAGAAGGTGATGTAAGTCCAAATCCAGCTCCTAAATCGTCTTCATTCACCAACGACGCTACGGTCATTGAGGAACCCTCAAAGCTCAAAGGCTTATTCAAGGACGCCTACGCCGGTTACAAAAACGCGTTCACTGGGCACAAGTCACTAACGAAGTCGGACCAGGCAATGGAAACGGATCCTCCAAACGGCACAGCCGAACCAAAACCGAAAACGCGCAAAATCAAGAAGCAGGTCCGTAAGGGCGAACTGCCATTGTCATCCGGTACACATTTTCTAGACCAGGCAACCAAAGACGCTGCTGCTGAAAAGGAGGGCTCAATGTTCATGGAGGATAAACATGTCGCGGATACAGAGGACAAGAAGAACGAGCTTGAGAGTTACATCTACGAGCTGAGAGGCAAGATAGACGAACGATACTCGGATTTTGCGAGCGACGAGGAAAAGGCGAAGCTGAAGGAGAAATTAGAACAGAGTGAGGTTAGTATCATCAAGCGAATCGAATCAGTCAGTATAAAAGTACTAACCTTATCTTTAGGACTGGCTCTACGACGAGGGTGAAAACGCCACTAGAGGAATCTACGTTGCGAAGATGGACGAGATACGGTTCCTTGCAGGACCTATCGTCGGAAGATATCAAGAGAAGGTTGAAGAAGCGCGTCAAGCGGTTCTTAAAGTGGAGGAAGAGAAAGCCGCAAAGAAAAAGGCCGAGATAGATGCCAAGAAGAAGGCTGAAGAAGACGCGAAGAAAGCGGCTGAACAGAAAAAGGCACCGCCGGAAGGAGCGAATAGTAAAACCACTGACAGCGAAGATCTAGATATGACAGATGCGGAGACCGTGAGGCCGGACGGGGTTGATGAGCCGATGGAGGAAGGGAAGAAGTAAACGGGTCTAGGGCTGGTAGGTCTGAAGGGAGAACAGATACCTTATGGAGGCATGCATAGCGAGTCGATCTTACCGTGCTTGCGGTGCTAGTGCTCAGCAATAGATACTTGCGGATATTGACGATAGATTCATGATAGATGGATAACACGAAACTTGCCTCTGCTACTCGTATCACAGAAAGTCAGTGAAAAGTAACCGATGGCCAAACACGCCAGGTTGACTTTGGTAGACAACTTTCTGCACCCCCCTGTATATTACTATGGTCTTCAGGACAGAGTACAGAGTGACGGAATGGTGAAAGTTGATGAACTGGAGTGTTTGATATGTGTGAAGCATGTGATGGCGGGTCGCCGAAGCGTCATCGGGCTGAACGGACAACAAGGCTAGGCCAAGTTTTTCCCATCGCCTTTTTGATTGCAGCCACCACAAAAACCTCTCACTTCACCGTTCATCTTTCTCTTCTACCAACTTGAATCACGATAATATTGAATCCAGCTGACGACCTGTAAGTCCATCCCTTGCAGCTCTTCGTGACATACCAATGGCACCTCCACCCTCTGCGTCCATGCCTTTAGGCCAGCGAGTGATGGCTCTTGCTCAAACACTGCAGTGAGTTGACCATTTATACCTTCGCGTTCAACTTGACTGAATGCGGTAACAGATTCGGCTGGTTTGTCGGACATCTTACACTTCTGTTCTGCGCGCTCCGATACGGACTGTCATACGTCACCTTCCACCCTTACTCACGTTGGGCTCGCTTCTCCTACCGCACCGCTTTTGTGGCTGCCGCGGCGACCTATGGAATTGTTGTTTACAAGGCCTACCGTGCACGCGCCCGCTCAGGGAATCGTCAACAGGGCGGTGCATTGGCATTGGCTGGTGATGAAAACGTGCAATATCTCGGTATGTTCCCAACACCTGGAGCACGCGACCCATCAAGACACCCAAAATACTAATTCTCACCTCAGCTATGGCACTTGTCTGGCTCTTTTCCCGACAAGTCCCTCTCGCCCTCCTTCCTTTCATGGTCTACTCAATCTTCCACGTTGCAACCTATACCCGCACAAATCTGATCCCCACCATCCAGCCTCCCTCCTCCACTCCTTCCCCGTCCTCCCCCGGCAAACCCATCAAATCCTCTTCTCCACTCGCGGACACAATCGGCAAGTTTGTCAAAGAATACTACGATGCTTCCATGACACTTGTCGCTTCTTTGGAGCTTTTCCTCTGGTTCCGTGTCCTCTTCTCGGCTATTATCTTCACCAAAGGTAGCTGGATCTTGTTGGCCATCTACACGGTGTTTGTCCGCGCCAGATACTCCCAGAGCAGCTTTGTGCAAGGGACGATTGCCCAGGCTGTTGCCAGGGTGGATGCGATGATGGCGGGGCAGGGAACGCCGCCCGTTGTGAGGCAAGGGTGGGATACGGTGAAGGGCCTTATGAGGCAAGCGACGGAGGCCACGGATATGAGGAGGTTTGTTGGGGGCCAGCAAGGAGCTGTCCCCAAGAAGGCGCAGTAGGGGGAAGTAAGTGTGAGATTGGAGGAGGTAACGTGGTAACGTGCGAAAAATGGCGAGGATTGCAAAGGTTCAGATTGTTGATGGAAGGGTAAGGTGCTGGAACGGAGGGGAGTGAGAGCTTGGTACGCTTGGCGAGATCAACGGATGGTACGGAGGCTGAGCATATGTTGTGGTGGCATCGTGGGCTGTCTACCACAGTCTTTGTGGAGCCTACAGTGTCTTGCAGATCGTATTTCCATTTCGTTTCACGTCTGTTGAGCGTGGAGCCAGCGGAAAATACATGCTTCATTCCTTGTCTCTTCTGTAAACTACTACCAAATTCGGAGCTGCAAAATACGAATAGATAGAAACCCTCAGAGTGCAATATTATTTTGACTGATCTAATCACCTGTTGCGCCGCAGTCATATATTTGCCCTGTGACTTTGATCGTTTGACCTTCGTAGTCATCCGCACAAAAAGAAAAGTAAATCAAAATTCGCAGCCTACACCCTTCATCCAAAGCCATGTTACAAACAATACCACAACACCCTCATCCCCAACCTCCATATCCGCCATCCCCCTCCTCCACGAAAACCCCTCAAACTCCCCCCGCTCCACCCCCAAGCCCCACCACTCAGTTCACATGCCCTAAACCGCGAAAATCCACCATTGCGCCCATAGCAACCCAACCCACACCATGCCCCGCCTCTCCCTCGACCCCTCATCCGCGCCCCAGTCCCGCGACACCTCCCCCAACAACACCGCCCACCTAGCATCCCAAGTCTCTGATGCCCTCCACTCCCCCACTGAAAACGCGCGCCAACGCCTTCTTTCGGGCTATGACACCCATGCTTGCAACGAAGTCGGTGGGGCTTGCGAGCATGGATTGTTGAGCCCGAGAGAGGATAGTCCGGCGCCGGGGGTGTATGAGCGGAGGGGGGGGAGGGTGGTGAGGGTGGGGGTGGTGGATGAGGAGAGGGATGGGGGGAGGGTGGGGAAGGCGAAGTGGGGTATGGGGGGCGGAGGAGAAAAGAAGCGGTAAGGTCGCCGCGTTCTATGGGGAGCTTGGGTGTTTTGTTTGCTAATTGGTTGTGGGTTTGTGCAGATATCTAGCATACTATATCCCTTTTCTCCAGTGGATCCCGCAATACCGCCTCTCGTACCTGCGCGGCGACCTTATTGCCGCTCTTACTATGGCTTCCTTCTACATCCCGATGTCGCTCTCGTACGCCGCGAACCTGGGGCACATTCCTCCGATAAACGGTCTTTACTCTTTCGTGTTTAATCCGTTCATCTATGCATTACTAGGGAGTTGTCCGCAGATGGTTGTGGGTCCGGAAGCCGCTGGCTCTCTGCTGCTTGGGAACGTGGTTAGGGATTCGGTAGATAAAGGATATTCGGGGGAAGTAGATGATGTGCTTAATGCGCGCATAGCGGGTGTGGTGACGGGCATGGCAGGCGCGGTGATTTTTATTGCGGGAATTACAAGATTGGGGTTTTTGGACAGTGTGCTGAGCAGGCCGTTCCTGAGGGGCTTTATCAGTGCGATTGGATTTGTGATTTTCGCGGATCAGTTGATTCCGGAGATGGGTCTGATGGAGAGGGCGAAGGAGGTTGGAGGTGTGAGTCATGGTAGTAGTGTGAATAAGTTGGTGTTTTTGGTCGAGAACGTTCGGGCAGCGCATGGGTTGACTTGTGCAGTTGCTTTTGGGAGCTTTGGGATTATCATGGCTTGCAGGTATGTACTATTTTTGGGTGGCTATCTCAGGGAAAAGAAATTGACCTTGCCAAAGGGAGGTCAAGAGACGACTGCAGCCTCGATATCCAGATGTGGCTTATGTTCCAGATCGGTTTATCATCGTTGCACTGTCAGCAGTCCTTACCTGGAAATTTGGCTGGGATAAAAAAGGTCTCGAGATCCTTGGGAACGTGGAGTCCAGCACAGGTTCACCTTTTCCGTTCCACTGGCCGTTCTTGCCTGCTCATATGAAGCATGTACGGGATGCTATGAGCACTTCTTTCCTCATTGCTCTCCTAGGCTTTTTCGAATCTTCCGTTGCTGCAAAGAGCTTAGGAGGTGGCGAAGGCAAGGGAAGCGAAGGTTTGCAAGGCATCAATCTTAGCGCGAACCGTGAGCTTGTGGCTCTAGGGGTCGCCAATCTCATTGGTGGTTGCTTCATGGCTTTGCCGGCCTTTGGTGGCTATGGTAGGAGTAAGGTTAATGCATCGACGGGCGGCAAGACGCCAATGAGCAGTATCTTCCTTAGCATCATCACCCTGATCTGCATTCTTTTTCTCCTCCCCTACTTTTACTATCTGCCCGTGAGTTTCGTGCACCTTATACATTACAGGAGCAGGATAGAGCTGATGGGTATGTAGAAGGCTGTCCTTTCAGCCATGATCTCTGTGGTGGCGTACTCCCTGATCGAAGAAGCTCCTCATGACATTCGATTCTTTATCCATATCCGTGGCTACTCAGAGCTATTCTTGATGTTTTTGATATTCGCCTCTACAATTCTGTATTCACTTTCCCTTGGAATTGCCCTGGGTGTCGGTCTTTCCCTTCTATCTGTCGTCCGCCACGCCACAAAGCCGAGGATCCAGATTCTAGGCAAAGTCCCTGGAAGTCACGGCCACTTCGAGAACGCTGAGAACAATTCGCAAGGTCTTGAATTCATCGAGGGCTGCCTGATCGTAAAGATGCCAGAGCCGTTGACGTTTGCGAACACCGGAGATTTGAAGAGTCGATTGAGACGGTTAGAACTGTATGGCACGAACGATGCACATCCTGCTCTTCCGAGGGTCCGGTGGCCTGAGCATAACAGGAATATCATATTTGATGTCCACGGTGTCACTGGGCTAGACGGCTCAGGGACGCAGGTATTGACCGAGATCGTGGATAGCTACGTGGAGAGAAAGGTGCGGGTGTTCTTCTGTAGAGTGCCGAATGAGAAGAGTCCGGTGTGGAAGATGTTCGAAAGGAGCGGTATTGTGGAGAAATGTGGAGGACCAAGACACTTTCTGAAAAGTGTTGACGAAGCGTTGAAGATGACAGAACTGGAGAGTTTGTCGGAAACTTATACGGATGATCCCCAGGGTGTGAGCTGATGCTGTGAGAGAAGAGAGGTATTTCGGTATCCCATCGTGCATTGGGCGGTTTTCCTGGCATAGAAAGCGATGTTTGGTATATTCCCCAGGGTGAATGCTTATACATGTCGTACTGATGGTGTACTTCACCCACTATAGGCTGCAGATTTTGGCTTATCTTTGATGGCAAGAGATGAAATTACCAACTAGCTATCTTACATATTGAATGCATCTCTTCCATGTCACCAAAAATACCTACGTATAGCCCTAGACTGTCTAACCATAGGCGAATACGAGAACATTAATCTTCAATGTACGACAACCTCTTCCACGTTCAACACCATCATACATGCGCTCTATAGACATAATTGACATATCGGCGATCTTGAAACATCAGCATAGCATAACCATGCCTTTCCTCTCGTTCTTTGTCCTCGTAATTGGTATGCTTCTGCCTCTTACGTTTGCTGGCTCTTCCGCTCAAGCTGTCTTAAGAACCCTTGACAATGCACCAGTTTTGCACTTTACACTTGCTCGCCGTGGTGGAGAGTTCACGGCAACAGAATATGGGCGGGATCTAGTAAATCTTACATACCTGGTCGAAGAGCTTGATAAAGCAGAAGCTAGATTCAACTTGACGCGGCGTGAAGTAAAGGGGAACAAGCTAGTAAGGAAGGCCAAGCTTAATGAGCTTGGAGGGAGGGAGAAAGGAGCTCTCATGGGAAGTGTTGCAGGAGGTGGCATCTGGTGCATACTGTTCCAATTACAACCAGAGGTTCAACGCTGACTGCATACTTGTTATAGGTATGCAAGCATCGGCATCGGTGAACCGGCCCAGCAGATCGAGATGGACTTGAATATGTTAGCATCGGATTTCTACGTCGTCACAACTACCAGCCGCAAAGGAAGCAGATATGACGATCTCTTCTCCCAGTCACATGGTATTGTTCCTCTTCCCTGCAACGACTGGAGTCAGCTGACGGTGCAAACCACAGTCAAATCTAATGAGCATCCTTACCCAACATGCAGCCTCCCTACTGACATTTTTCATCTTCCAACTGTCAACACTCAACTCCCTCTTTCTTTTGCCTATTGCCGTCCTCTGAAGTTCTCACGGAACACACTGGAAGCCTCTGGTAGCACCCTAGGCCTTGCTCCATCAGACCACCTTAGCCAGACGGGCTCCACGTCTCTCCTCAAGCAACTTCTTGATACAAAGGCCATCGAGCGACCCATCTTCTCCTTGATGCTTCTCAATGGCCACGAAGGCGTGCTTAGTGTTGGTGGTACTGGTGCGAGTGCCGTCCAGTTAGTGGAAAAGCAAACGAGGGATGAGTTGGATCGTGTTGGTGCATTGGAAAGAGGAGAGATTGCTCCAGCTCCCATCGTCAATGGGCTGGTAAAAAGAGGCGGAAGAGGCTCCAAAGGGGTTGTCAGTCGACAATCAGATTGGGAAGAAGGATGGACATGGAACAAAGTCCAGGGAGCAGAAGGATGGTGGCAAATACTTATGCAGGCAATATGGGTTGACGGAAGCAAAGTGTTGCAGAACCAAGCGGTGGTGATTGACGTGAGCGATATCCGTTGGGGATGATTACTAGCGAAAGGCCTGAAACACAGAGGACCGTATTGACATTTACGCAGATCAATAGCCCTTTTATTCTCGCTCCACCACTCGCGGCCAAAGCATTCTACGGTTCCATCTCTGGTTCCCGTCCCCTCCCAGCTCCCTACTCGAACTTCTACGTCTTCCCCTGCCTCAACCCACCTGTCATGCACTTCGAATTCGGTGGGATTAAGTTTCCAGCCATGCACGGTGGAAGGGGCGTCGACTGGAGTGGTGTACCTGGTGGTAAATTCAGTCTGGGTAGGCTAAAGGAAGGGAGTGGATACTGTGTTGGTTCTGTGGTAGAAACCCGAATGGGACTTCGCGAAGAGAAAGACGGCGTTAAGAGTGATGGTAGAAAAGGAAATCGTTCTGGAGCAGGTAAGGGAAGTCTAGGAGGAAATGGAATGAGAGATGTATGGGTTATTGGAGAGGGATTCTTTAGAGGGGTTGGTGGGGTGTTTGATGTGAGTCCTCCTTGATCTTTCTAACCACCTTCGATTCCTGTCGGAATACTGATCGATGATTTCTACAGTTCAAAGAGCATAGAGTCGGATTTCGCACGTATTAACAGATGTCACCTGAGTTGACAGTGATGGGATACTTCTAGAATGTGCGCATTGCCAAATCAAGCATAGATGGGACAGATTGAAGGATTGTTCGAAATGATGAGCAGAGTAGCTGTGACGGTTTAGACTAGGTAGACTTTTATAGAACAATCGAGGGCTTCTTTGCTGAAGCGAAGTAGGTACAAGGATGAAAGTGTAAGTCGACGTCGTGACTTGGCAGCTCTGGGCGCCAAAAGGACCGTAGATCTATCGGAGCCGCTGAAAGAAGCGATAACGCCCCACTAGACGTGGCGCATGCAATTCGATCTGCATGCCACTTTCACTTCCCTGCACATTCACTTCGACGACCAATTTCACGTTGTTGTGTTTGGCACGCATTGCAAAGCTCCATGGTTGGGGCTCCAGAACTCAAGGTCGGATTGAACCAACGCTCAGCTCGGTGCAAAACCCACCACCCCCCAGCTCAGATGAGATGCTTGAGAACAACAACCGCACCTTAGAGCTGCACCATAACGATCGCTCGGCAAACCAGCTAATTCAGGTTTGCCCTCATGGACCGCAAGAGGAAACGTTAGTATCTCATAGAGCTGGACGAAGTCCGACAATCACAAGAGCTAATCTGTAATCGTCAAGGCGAGTTACGAGACCTTAATGCTCGGGCATGGGCAGGCGATAAAGGTGGTCCACATCTTTGGCATCAGACGTCTGCAGCTGGAGACTTACACGCTTGAACAGATGTGTTCCCTGCTAACGCGTCCCTCGACTCCTCTTTCAAGAAGAACACTGCTTTCATCAAACGCCTGAGGACGGCAATTACAGCTTCAAGCGCAAGCACGTTCCTTCAAGAAATCCGCTCGCTGTCGCTGCACAAGTATATCTCTGAGGTTATTTCTGCGAGCTACGAAGGCCTCTGCAAGCTCAAAACTCCAGCCGAGATCGCTGTTGGTGTCGAGATAGTCAGTGCACTACATCAACGATTTGGTCCGGCGGAATACACGAGCTATCTAGGATGGCTATTGGGGCGTGGCATGAGTACGCCAGAAAAGGCGCATCTCAAAGCACTTAGCCAAGATGCTAAAGAGAAGGAGGAGAAGGAGCGCTTAAGCAGACAGAGAGTGTTGCTCAAAGGTGTCACAGAACTTTGGCTTGTAGGATTGCTAAGAAGCTTAGACGATGTGGTGAGGCCGGATGATGCCACGGCTAAGGGGAAGGAGAACACTGGAACAGCTAACAGCAAATTGGGGGAAGTTGTCGGGAAGGCTAAGCCTGGACAAGGCGCTGTCAAGGTGGATCGCGGTATAGACGCGGAACCTTTCCCTCTAGAGGTCTTGAAAGATCTGCTTGGGCACGATAAAGAACACACCAATTTGCCTTTGGTAGTGTTGTTCGTCAAGAGCTTTGCATGGGATGTACTTGGGATCAAAACAACAGGCCCTGAGGGGCGCAAGCGTCCGGAGACTAGTGGGATAACCGCTGCGGGCTCGGAAGCTGGGTACTTGAGCTCGGCTGAGGAGGACGCAAGCGTTTCAATTACAGCTGACGATCCATCCTTGACAGCCCCTGAGCTGCAGCAACGGTTCAAAAATGTGCTGGACCGGTATTTCGAGGACCTAAAGGTGCACATGATCAAAGATCAAAAAACCATTACCGCACAGGCGCGACGGAATGCAGAAGCTTATGTCAAATCTGGCGAGGTCTTTGAGGATCGACAAGCAAACCATGATAAACTGATGAAAGCACAAGAAAAACTTGTTGCCAATGCACAAGTCCTATGTGATGCTTTAGGGCAGGAAATGCCTGACTTAAAGGAGGAGGATACCAAAGAGGCTGCAGGACCTACTGGTATCGGCCTTGTGAAGACGGGAGAATATCTGCGGGGCCAGGTAGATGGGGCGGGGATATGGGAGGATGACGATGAGCGGCGCTTCTTCGAGAACTTGGTCGATCTCCAAGACAGAGTTCCTGGCATTTTGCTTGAAGACGCCAAGAAGAAAAAGTCCGATGGAGATGAACAGGTAGGTAAAAGGGCTGAGGCCGCTCCATCCAACGCCGAGGTCAAGGAGACTCAGGAGAAATCGCTTGGAAACGGAGCTATAGACGACCAATCCACTGCGATCGCCAACAAGACTGTTGGTGCACAGGTCGACGCTCTTCTAGCTCGCCTACCAGAACTTCAAAGCAAGGAACAGGTCGATCAGGCCGCCATGGACTTTTGCTTTCTCAACTCTAAAGCATCGCGCAATCGTTTGATCAAAGCAGTCCAAGAAGTACCGAAGGGCCGATCAGACCTTTTGCCTTTATATGCACGGCTTGTGGCAACATTGGGGAAATATATGCCAGATATCTCACACGGTCTGGTGTCGTATCTAGACGATGAGTTTCGAAGTCTTCAGCGGCGCAAGCAGAAGGACTTCCTCGGCCAGGTTCGGACAGGAAATATTCGCTACCTTGCTGAACTTACCAAATTTGGCGTCGTCCCTGAACATGTGATTTTCCATTGCCTCAAAGTCAGCCTCGATGACTTTTCCAGGATGAACATTGAGATTATTGGTAATTTGTTGGAGAATTGCGGCCGCTACTTGCTCCGTAATCCAGACACGGCTCCAAGGATGAATTCTTTCCTTGAGACTTTGCAGCGCAAGAAAGCAGCTCAGCATCTCGGTCAACAGGAGCGAATGTTGATTGAAAATGCTATGTACTATGTCAACCCTCCCGAACGAGCTGCCATACAGCAAAAAGAGAGGACACCGGTAGAACTGTTCATTCGTAAACTCATCTATCTTGACATGAACAAGCGCACATATACGAAAGTGCTCAAGTCCGTTCGTAAGCTTCATTGGGAAGAGCAAGAGGTGAGATTCTGCGTCTTCCGTTTGCAGATATCACAATCTAAGTTTTTCCAGGTTGTAAATATACTGGAGAAAGTTTTCTCCAAACCAGGAAAAGTAAAGCACAGTAATATTCATCTCCTGGCTTTCTCGATGGGATCACTCTATCGCTATCATCAGGACTTCGTTATTATGGTCATCGACAATCTCTTGGAGAAGATAACTCTAGGCCTAGAACAGAACGATTTCAAGTTCAACCAGCGACGGATTGCTGAGGTGAAGTATCTGGGCGAACTGTACAATTACAAAATGGTTGACTCGCCTCTCATCTTCGATACCCTATACCGGATTGTCACTTTCGGACATCGTAAGCGTGGCTTACACGGCTTATGGCTTCGTTGCTAACGGATCTGTAGCGGGTGGTACACCTACATGGGGCAAGCTAAATTCTCTCGATATGCCAGACGACTTCTTCAGAATTCGCCTTGTATGCACATTACTGGAGACTTGTGGTGCTTGCTTCGACCGTGGTGCTGCCAAGAAGAAGCTTGACTTCTTTCTGACGTTCTTTCAGGTGCGTCGATAGGAACATATTAGGGAGTCGTTCTAACAAGCGTTGGATAGTACTACTACCACACCAAAGAGCCTCTTCCCATGGACATCGACTTCATTGTTCAGGATACTTATGCGCTAACAAGACCATTGTGGAAACTAGCTAAAGACTTTGAGGAAGCTGGTCGTGCTTTTGCCGAGTCTGTTACGCAAAATTACAAGACTACAGAAGCAGAGAAGACGATTGAGCCCGACGCGCCTGAGGATGATGCTTCTTCCGAGGATGACCCCGATGACGACGAGTTGCAGGTTCCTGAAATGGAAGATGCATATTCGTCGAGCGAAGAGGCTGAAACAGAGGTCAGACTTGATTATCAAGTCTTGAAATACGCTGACTCTCTGCAGCCTATGACGAATGGCGGTGCGAAGCCAGATTCTGATTTCGAAGAGCAAATTATTGTCACTCGTCAAGAGGAAGAACGAGACCCAGATGCTGAAGCCGATTTTGATAAAGAACTTGCAAAGATGATGTCCGAGAGTTTAGATTCTCGCAAATTCGACAGAAAGCCTATGTTTGACGTTCCATTGCCTATGCGCCGCGCGCCGAAAGATATATCTACAGCTGGCGAAGACAGCCCTAACGAGGGTACTGCGACTCCGCCAAATACCATGGCTTTCTCTTTGATGACGAAGAAAGGCAACAGACAGCAGGTACGTTACAACTCTTCGCGTCGTCGAACTGAAGGGCTGAAATGTAAATCTAGACTCGGACGATCGAGATGCCCTCCGACTCTCAATTTGCCGTTGCGTTGAAGAATCAGAAGGAGGCTGAGCGCGCAGAGCAGCAGCGTATCAAGAATCTTGTTTTGAACTACGATCTGCAAGACTCGAACGCAGACCAAACTGGTACAGATCATGGCCTTTACTTGAACTATTTTCCCCAACCAAACCCCAACATCCCAGTCATTTCTTCGTATATAAATACTCACAACGCTCTATCTGAAGGTCTCGGTGGAGAGAAGCATGGCACTTCTCATCACCAACACAATGCATCCCTGCATCAATCGTCGTCCGCACCCAACGCCAGCCCCCGGCCCGCCGACAAGTCTGGCACGAATCGAAGCGGCCAGCGCGCAAGGAAGTTACAACTTAGTGATTTTGACTGGTATGGACAGAAGCCCGGCTCTTCCCGGAGCCGGGGACCTAGGGGTTCACGAAGAATGGCTGGCTAATCCCAACCCGATCGGGTTTATAGGACTTGAGAAACACGATTTTGCTTGCTACGGCAAGTTCAAAAACTACTACCAAATTATCAACATGGTCTAAGGTCGATTCTCTCGGATCAGAGAGCAACCTTATGCCAGCGATCCTCGTTCTATCCCTTATCCGAACATGCGATAGCCACGCCTTGCAGCGATACCAACGAGACTCGTCTCCGCATCAATGACAGGCGAGTGACGTGCGGAGATAACCCTCGAGGCCGCGAACGTCTAGTCGCCTCGCATGCAATGGTAGTCGGCTGCTTGGCAGATGCGGGGAAAGTTACACTGCGCTCGTTGCCCTCCCTTCTTTCTAAAAGAGCAGCAGTTCGGAGGACAGAGTGTGGTCATTCATTCCGATTATGGTAGATTTCAGATAACGGCAGAGTTATTGTACACTACCAGAATCAATTCCCAAATAAGAAACGCCCACCTGTTTGATATGCGTGATTGTTGTGAATGTAGGAAACGTACAACTCCTTGATAGTACCACCCGCTATGTACGTTTTGCTTTGCGCAGGCAGAGCATAAAACCCCCTTCTCGGCCCATTGGGAAACCAGCAAACCCGAAAGACTTGTACTGGGAAAGAAGAAAAGAGGGAAACCCTAGGGCTGGATAGGTACGGTAGGCACTTGCACACCGCCAAACAAGCCACTAAACTAACAACCTCCACAATGCACCACAATCCCTTCTGGAACAGAATCGCTTTCAAGCGCCCCCCCCGCCCTCCTCACCCAAACATGCACCGGGGTTTCTCTATAGCATGGCTTAAGTCTGTGGGGACTTGTGGGCGTGGTGTGTGGGGTGGGGATGGAGATGCTGAGGGGGGGCGGTGAGGGGTGGTGGGGGGGATATGGCTGAGGAGGGGGTGGGTCGGCAGAGCAATATAATCGGCTTTTTGGGGATGATATAGCAGCTTTTTTTTTGTGAGGAGGGGTTTGTGTGTTGGTGCGATGGATGGAGTGGGAGTGAGGGGGGGAGAAGGGTGTTGCTGCTTTTGGGTTTCTTTATGTGGGGGGTGGTGTTGATGGGTGAGGGGTGGGGAGAATGGCGCGTTGTGGGTTTGGGTTTGGGATTTTGTGCTCTTTTGGGGGGTTTGATGGGTTGGTTGGTGGTTGTTGAGTGGTGGCTTAGAATAGGCGGGCTAATTGCGATGATAGATTTAGTAGTTGTCGTGGTTTGGGATTTGGATGTTGATGTGGGAGGACGTTTGAAGATTCATTAAAAATTAAAGGCAAAAGCCGAAAAACAATGGATAAGTCTTTGTAGAATCTGTCTTGCTACAACGAAATGAAAAGTCTTTTCAGCTCGAATACGCACAAGCTTTCCTGATGCTACAACGATACGGACGTGACATCTTCTCTCTTGCGATGGTTTCGACAATTATGGTCAATCTCGTCATGGTAGCTGTAAGAAGAGGTCTACCACGAGTTGGATTTGCAAGCCGTTGTCCTTGCGGTCGTTCAATATTTGACCAATGAGCCTAATTTTGCAGCTGCACTGGCGTCATCTTATTTAGGATCGGTTATTGCCGAATAGCTGAAGGATCATCACATCGGCATCCTTCGCAGTACTGTATGGCGAAGCTGTAGCTAGCTAGGAAGTATGTACAAATCGGCTGACCAATGCATCTTCTTTTTTTTCCTGATAGACAAGACATTGGTGTTGATGGGGTCTTGCCGAAAGGTCTAGCGTTTGGGTTTCGGGTGCAAATTCTCCCTCCTATAAGGAGATTCTAAAGTCCAGGCAAGATGTCATGCGCATAGACGGTGACACTCGCCCCTGCCTCGTACCGATATAGAAAGTCCCTAGGTTCCCTACCGAGAGGTCCAAGGATGTTACATTCTCTGCTGAGCGTAGCGTGCCTAAACCATGGCTCATGGATTGGCGCAGTGGGTGACTGTTAATGGAACGAATTCTCCATTGCCGTTTTGTACACGCTTAGTGACAATGCTACAGATATATGCGGATTTTCTTGTTAGGAAGAATATCCAGAGTCTACGTCCCGTCGTCAGTGGGCGGAAATGTTCGTGTACGGTTATCTTACAAGATTGTAACTTGCACATTCCTGGGCTTGATCTGGGCTTAGAGGTGCAGCCCAGAAAATGACCTGCTCGCCTACCGACGAGCAAAAGACCTTGCTTGGATCGTCTACGACTGATGAAGTGTAGATCTGATCATTGACTAAAGGTGTGTGTTTCTACAGCAGAGTCTATCTATGTTTTGTGTAACGCAACTGACGCTAGCCTCAACCAGGCTAGCGGGCATTGCAACAACTATGTTCCTAATTAGAAACTATGTTCCTAATTGAACGACTACTCCCCTAGCTTCTACCACAGCTCCTACTGCAGCTTCTATTGCTTCAACACTTCTACTCAATAGAAGCTACACACTTCTACATACTCATCATTGAACGAAAGTCTCTGAATGTCTTAGGAATCAGAGTCTTCGTCAGATCGTCGACTGTCATCGAGACTGTTGAAATGAACTTAATCAGTAGAATTTCTCGTTCAATGAAACTTCGAATTCAATGTCATTTAGACTCAATATGCTTCGTCTTTCTATGAAACTTCGAGTTCTCGTCTAGAGCAATTGCATTCTTGTTGTCAGCTCAGATCAGAGTGAGAATCTTGAAGCTGAGCAGTCTCAGATTTATTATTATGTAGCGAAGTCACAGAGCTTTCTTTTCGATCTCGCTTAGAGTCATGTATTCAGCTTCACATGTAGACATAGCAGAAGTCATCTGTCGCTTGACACTTCAAAATATTGATTCTTCAGCTAGTAGAAATAGTCAGATTTCGATTGAGCATCTGTCATCGACTGCATCATTGTAGTCTGCATCTGAATATTTCACTACTTCAAGTTCGATTGACTCTTCAAAAGTAATGCTCACTTTCAGAGTATCTTTTGTCAGAATCGTGCCTAGATGATACAATCAGTGAAGGTCAGAACTGATAGTGCTTGATCTTTAGAAATAGCTATAACTGAATATTAAGAATACAGAAGAAGATTTATACAAAAGCTTCTATTTATGTAATGTTCAGAGACTGCGCTAGACTCGAAAGAAATGTGTTTGTGACATGAAAAGAATGTGATGTAGATGAACAAAATGTTGGTGAAAGAAAAGAGTGTTGAGAAAGAAAAAGAATGTTGAGTCATATCTGAGTCATATCTGAGCCAAACCTGACTAGCTCGCTGATTAGCTCTAATCATTACGCAGAGAACTCGCTAGCGTTCACTGCGAATTGATTAGAGCTTCAGCCTTGTTCAGTCTTGATACGCTCGTAACATCTTTAATATATTTAAATATTCATGTGATCAGAGCGACATGAGTCTGATTTGAATTGCTGCAATATTGACTAGTTACTGACAGAGCAAAGACGATATCTGATCTAGTAGTCATCATGACATACATCAGTGAATCAATCGAGATTTCATATCAGTAAATGATATCTTCATCTGCTTGTTTCATTGATAACAATATCGAGTTAGAAATCGAAGCTTTCATTGATATAATTACTGAGACACAGTCTTGCATGTCAAATTTTTCTAAAACTGTTTTCAGATAGATTGTTTGTAGTAGAGTGAATGTTCTTCTTTCTTTATCACATCGAATCTTCATGTCTAAATAGTGCGAAGTCGAGTTTAGATTTGTCATTTTGAATGTACTCTTGAACTCAGTCTTGATTAGACTGATCGTCGAGTCGAGTTTCGAGTTGACATTTTGAATTCGACTCGATTCGAAGTCGGATTGCTCACATTTTCAACTCGACTCGAGTCGAGTTGCTCATATTTTCAACTTGACGCGACTCGACCCGACTGGGAATTGAGTCAACTCGACTCGACCCGCCAAGAACTCGAGCTTGGCGTCAAGAGAGCTAAATATAGAAATTTTTCCGGTTTTTTGCTTTTGCATTACCTTTTTGCATTACCTTTTTGATAGAAGTCATGACGAGAAACATGAAGACTATATGATAGAGAGTCATGAAGAAGAGTCATGATAGAGAAGTCATGGTAGAGAAGTCATGAAGAGAAGCTATGAAGAGAAGTCATGAAGAAAAGTCATGATAGGAAGCCATGACGGGAAATCATGAAGGCTGTTTGGTAGAGAGGTTTGGTAGAAAGCCATGACGGGAAACATAAAGGGAAACATAAAGGGGAACATAAAGGGGAACATGAAGGGGAAAATGACGGGGAACATGACGGGGAAACATGAAGGCCGTTTGACTTTGATAGAGAGTCATGACGGAAAAACATGATAGAAAGTCATGAAGGGGAACCATGTAGACTGTTCGACCAAGCTATTTACACCTATCTAATATCTTGTCGAGTCGAATCGAGTTTTCGGGTCGGATTGTCGAGTCAAGCTTCTCAACCCGACTCGAGTGCTCGAGTTCAACTTCTCAGTTCGACTCGACACTTTTTCAAAAAAATTCCAACTCGACTCGACACTTTTCGAATCGAGTACTCGACTTGACGCGATCAGTCTAGTCTTGATCTTGTTTATACGACTCATATCAGCTTCAATAATGAGCAGATCATCAATGTATATCACAATGAACATCTTCTTGTTTTCTGAAACAAACAGACTTTTGTCTGACTTGATTTCATGAAAGTCTAGCTTGTTTAGAAAGCTTCATATCATAACTGATCAGACTTTGAAAGCTTGTTTTAAATCATACAGTGCTTTTCTGAATCTGCAGATCAAGTCGAAATCAATGACAAAATCATGTGATTGCTTCGCATAGATCAGCTCATTCAGAAATTTGTATAGAAAGACGATGATGACGTTCATCTGTTCAATATGCAAGTCACGAATTGCTGCTATATCAAACATCATTCTGAAGATAGCTGACTTCATTACTTCTGATCAGATTTCGTTGTAGTCAATTTCATATTGCTGTTTGTATTCATGAACTACTCAGCGAGCTTTGTACTTCAGAATGTTCTCATCAAGCTCATACTTAATCTTGAATACTCAGCGATCAATCAATGATTTGCTTCTGTCATTTAATGAAGTTATCAGTTTTCAGATTTCATTTTCAATTAAGAAGTTCACTTCAGTCTTCATGACTTTCATTCAAAGCAATCAGTCTGATGATGCTTTAGCTTTCTTGTACATCTTCAACTCATCATGTGCTAGTTCTAGACTCAATGTCTCATCAGAGATCAAGACGTGTAGAACTCTCATCATGTAAACGTGTGATTTTGCCACTTTTTCAGATCTAAATGTGAGAATTAAAGCTTCTGACTCGATAAATATGATGCTAATCTTATTTGCACTAAAGTTTTCATTTAATTTCTTGTAATCAGATTAAACATTGAATTTTGAACTTCTGATTACTCGTGTGCTTGCTGAAACAATATTCTTTTCTTTTGACTTTGATTGAACTTTTATCTTCTTCTGTTTCTTCTGTTGTTGTTTCTGAGCTGTTTCATTCTTTGTGACTTTGCTGACTGACTTATCAATCGAAGATTGCATGATTCTCTGTGATATGACATGTTCTGAAAACTCGAAGATATGAAGAAGAAGATCGAATTTCTCATTATTCTTCTCTTCTTCTATATTCTTCAATGTCTCAGCTTCTACTAAAGTCGTTGCATCGTTGAAAATGAAAGTAGAATATCGCGATTTCTCGAAAGAATTCTCAATAGTCAAGTCATTCATAATAACAGTTGTTTCATTGAACAGATTGTCATCTTCTTTGTTTCAGATCTCATCTAGTTCTTCGTCAAAGAAACTATCATAAATGTTCAGCTCATCAAATTTGATGTCTCAAGAAACATGAATCTTTCTATTTATTGAATTGTAGATTCGTCACTGATTCATCTCTTCATAGTCGATCATTATGTCTTGTTAGAAGCAACTATCGAGCTTGTGATGATTTGTGATCTTTGAAACATGAATTCAAGCTCTGCATTTGAGCGCTCGTAAATTTGATATGTCTGATTGAAATTCATTGTCAGTTTGAAAGAGAGTGACTTCGTTGATCTTTGAGCATCTATTTTTGATGTAAGCGACTGCTTTTACTAGCTTAAGTCACAGAGCTTTTGATAACTTCTTTTCTTTCAATATTGATTGTACTGAAGTCATGAAAGTGTACATTGAATATTCAATCTTTTCATTTTACTGAGAGATATAGAGAGCAGAAGATTTCAGCTTAATCTCAGTCTCTTTGCATCAATTCTTTCATTTGTGATCTTTGAACTCTGTTGCAAGCATGCATCTCTGTTATTTCTGATTAGTCTGATTAGTCTAACATAGACTAGTATAGAGCTGTGAGTAAAGCTGTTGTTGACACGCTAGCGATCTAGCGTGTCTTCGTGAGTAAAACTTACATCGTGTTGCATCTTCTTTCTACTTCAGCTTTGAACTTCTAGTTAGAATACATTCATATGATTCGCTTTATGCAGACTCATAACATTAGTTCAAAGCTCATCAATCTTGCTATCAACGTGTAGACGATATAAAAACAAGCTACATCACTCAAACTCAAATCAGAATTGAAACTTGAAAATTGAGCTCAGAAGACTCATTAGAAATCAAGAAATTTCTAGAACAGAACAGAAGAACATGAACGCGTTGCTCTAGACTAACTTTTTACTGAGCTCGTCGTCAGAACGAAAGAACAGAAGAACATGAACGTGTTGTTCTAGAACTGAAATCAGAAATTTCAGTTGAATCTCGATCAGCAATTTTCTATTCACACAATGACTAGAAGCACAGAATTAGAATCAGAATCAGTGAGCATTGCTCACTATGAACTTCAAAATGCTAGAAGAGAATCACTTCTATCACAGAATTGAACAGCATCAGAAGAAAAGAACACGAACGCGTTGCTCTTTGATCATGAAATAATCAAGATCAGCATCAGCACTGAACTGAATGCTTGAATAAGCACTCATGAGACAGATGATCTCGTTGTCTTTATTAAGTACATATGTCAACAGCATGACATCGAAATCAAGATTCACAATAACATGATTCAGATGTTGAATGATGTCAACAAGATCAATATCGAATTGAAAGTTATCAACATCAAGTTGAAAGCTACGCAGATAACATTAAATGCTGTTCGAATGCATCTACAGAAAGAGATGAAGAAAAAAAACGTGATTATACATCATTTAAAAGCGACATCAAGTCGATTAAGCACTTCGATTTCAAAAGATCAATTCTCGAAGTCAATCAAGCTATCTGACTCATCTCTGTTTGAAGATTCAAAGCAGAATGTGAATAATTGATTGTCTTGAATGCAAAACAAGCTGAAGATAAACAAGAATCATTTTTCTATTGAAGAAATGAAGATTGCATATGTGAAAAGTCGAGTCAGTGAAACAACGATCAAACACATAGCATTTTGAATGAGAGACATGATCACGAACTTGTTTCTTGAAGCAAAAGAGATACTGTCGATCATAAATAAGATGTACGATGATCTCAATCAACATCACATAACTCAACGATAGTTCTTGAAACTGTATTAAAACAAGATCTTCTTTCATGAATTTTGAATGAAATTTCAAAGACTTAATGTAAAACTAGAGTACAATAACAAAACTCTACTAGATGATCTTCAGCATAAGATTAACTCAGATCTTCAACGAGTCATGATCAACGAATGAACTATGAATTTGAACGAATTCGTCGACATCTGCATGCAAGTCGACATTCGATTGACGAAATTGAATGCTCGATCAACTCTCAAGACATCAACTACTCAAGTCGCTTGCTCTACTGCTAGCATCTTGACGATGATCACTATTGTGATTTCAGCTTCAATCTCTGCATAAAAGAAACTCAGAATATCAAACGTTGATTTTGCTAGAAAGAAGTTGTTTAAGAAAGAACTCTGCTTCAAATGCAAGAAGTCAGAACATAGAGCATGCAACTGTCTTGAATCAGCTCAGATGCACGAAATCGCAGCGAATTCGAAAAATGATCTGTTCTCGTCAAAGTAGTGACTGAGAGCGACATGCTCATATCTTGCTTCATCAATATGCTTGATGATTTATTTGATTTCAAGTCGTTTATTGTTGACATCATCTTGAATAGTCTAAAAAAGATATTTCGATTCTTTGCTCTGATAGACATCGAAGTCACTGACATGATGTTCATAGATGATTCATTGATTTCAGAGCTATGTGAATGCTTTGAAATTCAGTCAATTTCACTGTTCAAATCGAAGTTGATTCATTCATATGACAAAACTCTTGATTGAAGATCTATTACACATGCTCTGTATATCTCAATCACTATACAAGAACATAAGAATGAAATGATGTCTCTATTAATAACTCATCTAGATCAGCACAAGATAATCATTGACAATTTCTGATTGAAAAGAAATCAAATTTTGATAGATTCTGCAAATGATTGATTGATATTTTTATCAAATATTTGAATCTCGAAACTTATCATTTCAAAAGCAAGCAGTCAATCAGCATTTCATAGATTCAAATCAAGCGAGATCTGCGAAATGAAACGAAAGAACTTGAAGTCTATGTTAATGATCATCTTAAAGCGAACTACAAATTCGAAATCAGTGAATTGATTCATTGAATCAGTTCTCATACGAAAGCAAAGCACTCAAGTTGATCTCGATCAACATGAATTCATTCAATTATTGAAGAAGAAAGAACTCGTCAATATTGTCATGATCGAAGTTGTTGCTTATCGAACTTTAGTCAAGAAGAATAATGTCAAGATCTTTACATTGATCATTAGTGAAATCAACAAGATGCTTAGCTCGATCAAAAATTCAGCGAAACTGAATGAAATGATCTTTGTCATGTCATTAAAGAAACTGAAGAAGAAGCTTTTGATAGTTTATCATGACTTTCTGAACATTTTTGATAGAGAAAAGACAATTCAGTTGTCTTCACATCGATCATATGATCATAAGATTGAATTAGAAGATGAAAGTCAATCTTCTAGAAGTCAATTGTATCTCATGTTGAGTTACAAGTTGCAGAAGATCAAGAAGTATTTAAAAGAAAACTTGAAGAAGAAGTTTATTACACTCAGCAAAGCTTCATTCACTTCGTCAATACTATTCATTGAAAAGAAAGATGATAGTCTTCGCTTTTGCGTGAATTATCAAAAACTGAATGCTCTGATCAAAAGAAATTGTTATTCAATACTCTTGATAAACGAAGTACTCGCTTGAATTCAAGACAGTAAATATCTGACTTGATTCAACATTATCGCTGCGTTCAATAAGCTTTGCATGAGCACTGAAAGTGAGAATTTAATCACATTCATCACTTTCTTCAATGTCTACAAATATAAAGTAATGCTCTTTGAATTAATTAATGAATCGACATTCTTTCAGCACTATATCAACGACGTATTATTCAACTGTCTGCATAAATTCTGTCAGATCTATCTGAATGACATTCTCATTTACAGTAAAATCTTGAAGAAACATAGAACTCATGTGAAGAAGATGCTAGACAAGCTTCGTGAAGTTGATCTGCAGATAGACATTGACAAGTGCGAATTCAAGATTCAGAAGATCTCATTTCTAAAACTACTGATATTCATCAATGATCTACGAATGAACTTTCGAAAAGTAGATGTGATTCGAAGCTGAAAAGTGCTTCGATCGTTGACTCATGTACAGATCTTTATTGACTTCTGCAATTTCTATCAACGATTCATAAAGAACTTCTTGAAGATCGCTCAATCTATGATAAAGCTGATTCAAAAAAATCATTCATTTGAATGAACAGAGATTTGTCAGATAATTTTTGAAAGACTGAAGCAACAGATGACAACAGCTTTTGTTCTGAAGCATTTCAATTTGATCAAAGAAACTGTTCTGAAAATGAACTTCTCAAACTATGTCAACGACGAAGTATTGTCTCAGTATGACGATGAAGACATTCTACATTCAGTGATCTTCTACAGCAAGAACATAATTTCTGCAGAATGCAACTACAAGATTTACGACAAAGAGCTTTTGACTATTATTTGATGCTTGAAGCATTGATGCTTTGAATTGAAATGTACTGATATTTCGATCAAGATCTTCATCGATCATCTGAATTTGAAGTACTTCATGATCATCAAGAAACTGATCAGATGACAGACTAAATGAGTTGAGAAGTTATTCAAATATAACTTCAAGATCATATATCAATCAGAAAAGCAGAATCTGAAAGCAGACGTGCTGATCAGAATGTCAGACGTCAAGTCAGTTGAATCAAATGATGATTGAAAGCTATATCAGCATCAGATGCTATTGTCAGCAAGCACATTTAAACTGCAATCAATAGAAGATAATCAAGATTTGACTCAGATTCAAAACAGAAATCGAAAGCTAACGAGAATTCAATCGAAGAGATGATTTTCATTCAGAATTGAATTATAGTCGAAAATTGAACAAATCAACAATGTATTGATATTCAAACAGTCATAGAACAGAACAGAAGAACTTGTCAAGATATGAGTCTAGACAATTGCAGAGTACTGAACGAAGTACTCTGAAAGAATGATAGACTGTGAATTTCTCAGTCAATGATCATTCAATTGATAAGAAAAGCACATAATCTTTCGATCAATGATCACTCTGACATGAATTGAACGTTAAACTTTTTAAGATGATCATATTGCTGATTGAAAATGAGAACGACAATCAAACGCTACATTTGAAACTGTTATATTTGTCGTAGATCAAAAGCATCAAGAGATCGAATCAATGAACTATTGAAGTCATTGTTTATATCTGAACAACAATGACGAGACATATTATTGAATTTCATTATTGATTTATTGAAAAGTGATGAAAGCAACGCGATTCTGACAGTGATAGATTGATTATCTAAAGAACGTCACTATATACTCTATTGATCAGATGACGAAGAAACTTTCGCTGAATAAACAGTTAAGCTGCTGCTGATATGAGTCTTCAGAACTCATGAGTTATCAAGATCAATAGTGTTCAATAGAAGTTTGCAATTCATATCGATTGTCTGAAAGTCTTTATGTCTGAGACTCAACATTAAGATAAATCTATTCTTTAACTATCACTTACAGATCAACGATCAAATGAAAAGAGCAAATCAGAATGTAGAATGATATCTATGAAGTTACTGCTCATACATGCAAGATGATTGATTCATCTGACTATCTATGACTGAATTCGTCGATAACAATGCTATTTTATCATCAATTGAACAATCAACGTTCTTTCTGAACAAGAACTTTCATTCTCATATGAGCTTCAATTCGAATTCAACTGAATATGAGATCACTTGAGCTAGAATTCAAGCGAGCAAAGCAGAGAATATATTCAAACACATGAAATGATCATTAGCGTTGATCAAGCAAACATTAGCAAGAGTCAGAGTCACAATGAAGAAACAGACTGATAAGCATTGAAAGAAAATGATCTACAAGATAGATGACATGATGTTTCTGAATTCTAGAAACATTATGATCACAAGATCATCAAAGAAGCTGAATGATAAAATGCTAGAATCTTTCAAGATTCTGACTGAGATTGAACATGCATATCGATTGAAACTGTCATCAACAATGAAGATTCATTCAGAGTTCATCTTGAATCTGCTATGACTGAATTCAAAACATCTTCTTGAAAAACAATGAAATGAGTCGTCTGATTCTATAGTGATAAATGACGAAGATGAATGAGAAGTGAAGAACATACTGAACTTCAGAAATTACAAACGAGACAAACGACTGCAATATCATGTCAATTGAAAAGACTATGACGTTGATCTACATTGATACAATGTCGATGAAAATGAGTTTGAAGACTGCTTGAAGATTGTAAATGACTTTCATCAGAAGTATTCAAACAAGTCAAGTTAGAAATCGACTCAACAAGAATCGATCGATTGAACTGCAGCAATGAGAACATTGCTAAATGAAGAAGAGAGATAATGTTGCGAGCATGCATTTCTGTTATCTCTGATTAGCCTGATTAGTCTAACATAAACTAGTATAGAGCTGTGAGTAAAGCTGTTGTTGACACGCTAGCAATCTAGCGTGTCTTCGTGAGTAAAACTCACGTCGTGTTGCATCTTCTTTCTACTTCAGCTTTGAACTTCTAGTTAGAATACACTCATATGATTCGCTCTATGCAGACTCATAACAAACTCATCTTCTTCATTTACTTGAAGTCATTTGACTTTCATATTAATCTGCTTTTTCATTAAAGTTTTAAACTTTATAAGCTTGTGATGCATCTTGCTCTTCAGTTTCAATGAATAAACAAAGATCAATAAAGAGAAGTCATTCTTGATCAGTAAAAAATATGAATAATCATCTATTCAGATGATTGACAGTGAATCTTTCAGATTCAGATGTAGTAGCTTCAAAATTTTGATGACATGAATCATTGAAGAGTGAGAAATTTCAGCTTGTTGATGTTTGATCATGCAAAATTCACATATTTTCTCAGACGATGATGATATCTTTAATTTCTTCATTTTCTTAACAAGATTTCTCATCTTTAGCATATTTCAATGATTTAGATGTGCAGTTCTATCATGTCAGACAGCTGAATTGAGTAACTTCTTGATGAAAGTCATGACTTTCTGCTCTTCTTCTTGAATGTCATACAGCTCATAGCAGTCAATCAGCTTATCAATATATTTGATAACATTATTGTCAATCATCAGTCTAAACTGAACATGATGAAAAAACACATCTAGCTTTCGTTTTGACAGAGCGTTTATACTCATATAATTATGCTTCATCTCAAGAACATGAATGACTTCTTTGAGCAGCAACTTCACTTCAATGACAGCGAGATTGATTTTAACGCTTTCTTTATTGCAAAACATCACTATTTGATCAATAATTATCTGTACAGTCTTTATGTGCTGCTTGTACGTTGAATCAATAAATCTGAATTGATTATTGCAGATATGAATAGTGCATTCGAAATTCAAAATTCAGTCGACAAATTTCGTGTTTTCAATAAAGCTAACTTGAGCAATCATGTTTCTGATCATATCAATGATCTGTTTTTGTTCATTTTGACTCTGTGACATCAATGGTCTTGATTTCAAACAGTTTCTTCGAACGTGCTCTGTCTTATGACATTCGTAGCACTTCATTCTGTCATGATGACATTGTTTCTTCTCGTGATTGTAAAAACAGACATTGCAATATGATTCAGTACTTAAGTCATTGTTCTTTCAGAAACTGAATCAATCAAAATCTTCTCGATCTTCTTGATCTCAATCTTTATATTCTTCTCTTTCACTGTGCATAGCAGCTAAAGTGATTATACTCTTCATTCGATTTTTCTTCTTCTTCAAGCTCTGAAGTAGTTCATTAAGCTCTGAAAGCATCTTTTTCTTTCTGACTGATTCATTAAGAACAGTCACGTATGTATCAAACTCACTATTCATGAAATTGATGATCTTGATCATCACATACTCTTCTATAGTGATTTCTTGATTCTTTATTTCTTTCAAAATGAAGTGCATCTTTCTATCAAAATCTGAAACGTCAATCAAGTTCACATAGCTCGTCTCTTTCAATTGATTTAATAAGACTCACTTGAAGACTCATTCATGTGATGTATATTGCTTTCTAAGCGACTTTCATGTTGTCTTTGCATCTTATTCAGATTTAAATTTCATCAGAACAGCTCTGATGCACATTGCTTCAATTTTATTTATCATCTTTTCATTGTTGATATCTCATTTTTCTATGACTTCTTCATGTTTCTCAATTCTTACTTCTTCGTTCTTCTCAAGTATAATCTTCTTTTGTTCTTTCGTATATGAAAGTGATCGAATTCAATCGTCATTGACTAATTTCATCAATTCAATCTGTCTAAGAGCAAATGTCATTTCACATGCTCATTCTTTGTAGTTGTCACTTCTCTTCAGCTTAAAGAACGTGCGTGTCTCATCTTTCTTGATCATCTTTGACGACTTGATTCAGAAGAAAGATATTGTTTTGCTGAAAGTCGATACTAACACAGTTCTTTGAGGAAGATTGACGACGACAGCGATGTCGAATTGCTTATTCAAGCTGGCAATAGTCAGATCTACTGCTTGGTTGCACAGTCAACGCTTTCGATACTCATAACCTGATGAAGTGTAGATCTGATCATTGACTAAAGATGTGTGTTTCTACAGCAGAGTCTATCTATGTTTTGTGTGCCGCAACTGACGCTAGCCTCAACCAGGCTAGCGGGCATTGCAACAACTATGTTCCTAATTAGGAACTATGTTCCTAATTGAACGACTACTCCCCTTGCTCCTACCACAGCTCCTACTGCAGCTCCTATTGCTTCAACAACGACTCTGTCAAGGATTTGTCTGAAGCCATCTGTTTCATCTTTTGAGGCCCCCTTCTTGGGGAAAAGTAGGTAGCTAATAGTGTTCTGAGCCAGACGCGACTGTGTAGAAGGGGGTGAAAGACTGGAGGAAGCTTGAGAATTCGTATTGGTCGGTGGAAGAGGTGATGGAGTTGTGGGTGGCGACATAGCGAGCTATTCCAAGATATATCTTTTCTGCTTCTGCTTTGATAGAGTATGTTGGTGATGAAGTGGGAGAATAAACATATTTCAAGTTTGAGATGAAGTTTAAACACCGCCGCTAGAATTTGGATCCCAGCGGCTAACAATGTTCAGTGATTGGTCAGTCTATGTGGCACAATAGGTCATTGTGGGTAGTAATCGTACACGTTATGATGTAAAGGTAAGATGGACCAGGACCCAGAGGTCTATGCCTATAGTGAAAGACCGGTCAACTTGAACTTGCCGCAACAACCACCATGCCAGACGGGATAAGTAAAGCTACACCATTCGGAGGCATCAGGCATCAGGCATATGATCGTATGTTGTTAATATATATCTACGCTCCTTCAATTAGTGCTTCGGTTTCACTGCCGTTCGAATCACGCCTTACCGGTATGTCAACAACTTCTTCTCACCTTGCTTATGAGATGATGTGAGCTCATGTGGACAGAGTTTCAATGATAATGTTAGGGGAGGTGATACAGACCTATATGATCCTTGTTTCAGGTTCTTTGTTTGACCGGATGGAATTGAGTACCAGTGATGAAAGAAGCAATGGAAATATATTCCGGGATGTCCTGAATCAATGCCGTTTCTAGAGCCCCACATACTGTACATCTCTAGTCTAACACAAGGGTCCCAAGAAGAAAGCTACGGTTGAATAAGAAAAGTCATCCAGGTAGGTGTGCAGAAAGATAAGAAATAGCCGTCGGTCTGCGGTACCATAAAGTTGACTAGACTACATGAATTGATATGGTTTTATTCTGGTTGAGATGGTTGGAAACCGTCAACTCGTAATGAGAAAAACCCTCAAAACTGTCGCTTAGGCTGATTCAGAGCTTGACTATGATCATATTCTACTAAATCTCGAAATCCACAGGTGGTAAGTGCATAAGTAGGGGAGATGAATTCGAGGACTGGGGTGGTTCTAAAGTTTGCTACCTAGTTGGAACGAAAGCTGTTCGAGTTGATCCGCATGTGCTCGAGGTTCAGATTATTTACGAGCTTGGGTGTATGCGTATTCGTTGCTGGGTTTATGGGTCAGCCTGGTTTGAACCTGGCGAGCAGGATGGTGGAAATGGAATGATCGTCATACTATTTAGTACGAGTAGAGGTGTGTTGAGTAGCGAGATGCGGAATCGAAACCCCAGTATTAAAGCATCGGAGAAATATTCTAGCTGCTAGAAACATTACACAGTAATACACATTCATCTTTAATTAACATACATGATAAGAAATTGTAGACTTCCGCCGATCAACAGCGTTTGATTTGATTTGATTTGAATTCATACACCCTTGTGACATCGGTTTAGGCCCGACCCATGGGGGAAACTATGCTATGTGTATCGAACGGACAAAACCCTCTGGGGGAGAAAACCGCTCGCCGACTACACAACGACTTCACGCCGTCGAAACAATAAAATTGGCACTGTGTTACCAATAATGAACCTATAGCTTCTATCCAGCGCGTGACGCTCGAGTAAACTCTTACGAGTGCCTGTGCTGTTTGTTGTAACGCATCGTCTTTGCCCTGCTCTTCATTGACGATGTTCTATACAACGATGTTCCGGTTCGATTCCCGATCCGAAGACGAAAGACGTTCCTTTGCACCCGTGGTGCTCATGGTTGTATCGCAGAAACTGTGTTCTCTTGCTCAATGATTGCCATTCATTGAGCACGATCAACAGCGTTATAAACATAGAACCAAGACCTCAAAACTAAACCATGAAAAACCGTCGAAAACCATCGCAGCTGCTAAGAAACATAAGATACGGTGCATTGACAACATATGAACGTATACGAAACCCCAATTACAACAAGAAACCATTGCCTCCCACGGATTGACAGCGAGATATGGGACCAGGTCCCAAAATTAAATCATTGGGGGGGAAGCAGCACATTAAGTACCCTCAATTCTGATCAGAACTCTCTCCGTTGTATAGAACTTTGACCTCTCCATCGATTCGGGGCCGTGCCTTGCTCAAAACGTAATCCTTTACATTTTGAGCTGTTTTTCCTGGCACTTGGAGCTGGCCTTGGAGTTCTGGAAGCGATAGGAAATATGCAGCAAGACCGGACACAGATCCAGTGGCTATGCGATTGATTAGTCGATATGCTTCTATAAGGGTTTTAGAAGTGAAATGTCTTACAGAACGAAGTTCCGGATTGTATTTTAGGCGAGCTACCTGTTTTCGCTGCACAGACAATGTCCACGCCAGGTCCGGATAAACTGAGAAGCGGACCCCCCTGAGAAAATTTCGCTCCTTTACCACTATTATCGGTAGCACCGACCACGATCAAGTTTGGAAAATCACGTGCAAATAGGGCAGGATAGTCATCAATGTCGGATCGCCCGTCCTTTCCCTAATTTCACAAATAGATCAGTTAAAGTTTCTCCACTTGTTGGGAACACTCATGAGCGAATACGCACATTCTCATTCCCCGACGCCGTAATCACGACAACATCATCTGCAAGTAGTTCCCCAATTAGCTGTTTTGCCTGGGTAAGCGCTTCGTCATCCATGCCCCCATGGAAACCGTAAGAAAGGTTGACAACAGCTCGCTTTTGCAAACTGTTCTCTCTGATGTCGTTTACGATCTTGGTCAATGCGTCCAATGCTGCGGCTTCAGAGCTGTCTTCCGGATTGTTATCAGCCAACTCCGGATATTTGACAATTACTACATTGGCACCCTTTGCGGTGCCGTATTTCGAACCAATGGCCATTGAGTATATGCATGAGCCGTGGCCAGTAGGATCATCATCTTCTTCTTTCAGATTAATGATATACCTATTGTCGTTGGGGTCTCCGGCGAAGATCCAACGTTTACTTCCGGGGGCTAGTTTCCATTCCTAGACCCAATCAGTCCCTATCATCGAGGCCAAAGGCTGAGAAAGAGGTGCCTACATTGCTGTCCTTGTTGGCACCTGAGTCGTGGATGTAAATGGTGACGCCTTGCCCTGCCTCCTGTCGATACACGAAGTTCTTCAGATTTTTCACGGGGATGTTATCAGGCTGTGATACGACCTTCAGCTGATCTGGCGCATCAGATTGTCTGTTGAGTGTGTCCCGCCTGTCATGATTGTTGAAGATACGATTTTTGCCGTCTCGTCTCCGCTGTCGGGCAACGCTAGCGAAATTTTCTCTGTGGATGATTTTGTCGGGAATTATGCCCATGGTCTGTATCTTACTGTTAGTATCTGAAAATTGGGTATGATTTTCGTGAAGGGCTTACAAGGTTGTAGCTTGCACACTCTTTGGCTTGGTCTGCGGTTAGAGGTGCAGTCCAGAAGACGACCCCCAGGCCGATAGCTGACGACTCATAAATTTCGCCGGGAACGCCTACAACCTTGATGAGTAATTTTTCAAATTTATCTGTTTCATCTTTCGAGGCCCCTGTCTTGGGAAAAAGAAGGTATCGAGTAACGTTCTGTGCCGAAGGTGAAGGAGTAGGGGGCGACGATGAACTCGAAGAGGGTTGAGGGGTATTAGTGGTTGAGGGCGGAGGCGGAGGGTTCGAAGAGGATGTTGAAGGTGGAGGTGGTGGGGGCGAGGAAGAAGAAGATGGATCCTGGTGACTTGGACAGTCGCCCACGGCGATGCAAGCTGTCTCTCGATTCTCTAGATCCCGACTCTGCAGTTCTGCTAGATTGACCGGAGACGACCCTAGCGCCAACGCGCACAACGCGTGCGATGCACAGAGTAGAAAGAATGATATCATCTTCTGATTGAAAGAGCCACCCCCGAGGGTATATATATGATAGGAGTGGCGATTGTAAATAAATGGAGTAACTACTCGTTCTCAGATCGCCGGTTTAGTATGGAGAAAAGATTGAAGAAACACCGAATAAACCAGACGAGTAGGCTCTATATATATAGAAAGAAGAAAGCATCCCGCCTGATAAAAGCCTCTGATACCCAAGTCATTGACGGGATTCACATTGAGGCGTAGTACTTCGAATTTGGACAGGATGAGTCCTGAAACTGGCAGTGGCATACGAACATTATAGTCCAGCGTAGGAGTGTAATGAACACAAATGGAAGCGGTCGATGAGAGGAGGATTAGTTGGATAAAGTAGATGGCTGTGAATCTTCTCAAAAGAACACTGAGTATCTAAACTCTTTGGAGCTGGCGAAGGAAGAACTCAGCCCCTGTAGGCCCTTTAAAAATGCTAGCCAGGCATATATTAGGCAACCTTTTCAGACGTTCGGTCCAAGGGATTGTTGGTGTTGCAAGTCCACGAAAAGAGGGTTCTTTGGATGTTCCATAGTGGTCCCAGGGCCAGCAGTGGTTGAAATGACATGCAAGCAACCACAAAAACATCAAGGAGGTGGTCTAAAGCTGTGTGCTTGTGTTTCATGTGCTTCTTTTGACAGTGCGTGATCCATTGAAGGAGTGAGAATAAGCAGAAAAATGATCCCGTGCCATAGTCCAAGAGGTGCAGTAACAACGCTGAGTTTTAAGATGTGCTCGCAACCACATGGGCTGTTCCCATGTGTATTACAATGTTCGCGCCTTTCCATTTAGTAATAAGGGGATGGCGTACCAGCTCAGCAGAAGTCTCCATAAGAGCACTTCAAGTCTCGCTGCCTTCCATAGAGTTGGCTTTGCAGGGGATCTGTTACCGCGCAAGATACGCACAGTGGCATAACGGATTGTCTGGATATCCTGCCCTTTCGCTTGACACATGGGTGATTGAATGGAGCTAGGTTGGACCGTAAGAGTAACAGACTCAGCGCCATTTTTTGCTGCGGCCAGCGGCTAGGTGGTGCCACTAGGATCTGTATACAGTATGTTACCTGTTCCCAAGGTTCAAAGCCGCACGATGATTTGAAAGGAAGCTCAGGACGGTAGTACATCAATGATTGTTTCATCCGGCAACCGCCGCGGTAATCGTAAGGCTGAGATCCTACAGCATAAAACCGGAAAAAGCATCCATGGGACTTTCGAGCACATGATGGCATCAGGCATCCATTTTATATCCCGTTTATCGATGTTCGCCTATGATTCGTGCTTTGCTCTGACCGCCGTTCATCGGTGATATTTCACATACGTGTCATCGCCACTTTTCTGCGTTCATAACCCTAGGTGGATTGACCACTCTCGAAAACAGTTACTGCGATACATAGGAATTTCTTCGACCAAACCTTAAAGATCACATTCGCACTTGTTCCATGCAACATGATGACACCAAATCTATCGTGTCTTCCCACGGAACTCCACAATGTAATCTTTGAATCGTGCGAACAGCATGACTTGCTCAGCTTGGCGCAATCCTCGAAGGCACTGTTCCTGAGCACTGTACCTCTAATATATCGTTATGTCGACCTGAGCACGCACAACAGAGAACCCGACTTCACTGGCGAAAGGGATCAATGGGCGGATGTGCATCCTCTACGCCCGCCTCCTGTCACAATGATACACCGACAACATTCCTTCCTACTTAGTTTGTTGAGGTACCCAGAACATGGAAAATATGTCCGTCATCTCACTTGGACTCTCACGTTTGCTTCCGACATCGAGCGCGAGGGCACTCGTCTGCTGGCCGAGGATACACTCCAATTTCCTGAAACGAAGATTTGGAACGCTTTCGAAAGTATGGTCAACGTTGAGAAGCTAGACTTGGCATCGTTGCACGTCCTTTGCACACCATATCTTGCCCAATGCCCATCAAGTCTCTTCTCCTCATCAGTCTCTATCCGGTTACTTGGCCGGTTCTCATTCCAACTTGCTTCCGCGATACTTCATTCCGTTGACGCTACGAAGTTGAAGCAGCTGTGTCTCGATGATGTCCAAGATTGGGGCCAGCATACAGATGGTACACCTATGCTCAGCAGCGATGGTTATGACTTGGGTGGTAGAACAGAGCACAAAAATCCAGACGGCAGCCGTGGCATTGTTTTCCCGGGACCTATGCGAGGATTACTTCCAGTACTCGAAGGCGGATGTCTCTCATTAACTTTCTTATTCCTCCGGAAGGCTGGCCAGATATGTGGTTGTCGTCCGAAAAATTTCCTCCCAACGCCAGCTGACGAAGAAGTTTACTCTGAATGGGTAGCCTTTATCGAGTCGGTGAAGTCGACCCTCAAAATCCTGATTATAGAACAAGGGACAAATACAATGATTCAACGGCCTATGTGTCTCAAAGGCGGGATCCGTAGAATGGATGCCCGTTTCAGACGTATGGTCATTCCGTGCCTCGAAAGCGGTGGGTGGTCTTCACTGCAGAGAATGGAGCTTAGAGGCACTGGAATAGAGACTCGCTCGGGGAGGAATGGAAATGTGGAAGCGGTTCAGAAAGCCATAGGACCGACTGCTGAATTGGTGGTTGGCCAATGGGCGGAAAAACCATGCCCAATGTTCCATGGCTTTGACTTTGTATCTGGGTTTTAGTCAGTAAAAGCCTCCGTCAATTCTGATTTGTACCGGTTTGTTTCTTCTGGCGGGAGAGTTAACGTCCATGACAATTCTATACGTGAATATGACGTATCTAGCTTGAGTAGCCGATCAGTTGACTTGTCCATATACATTCATTCCTAGAACAACATGCTTTAGGATTCGAACGTCAGTCAACAGCCGGTTCTCTCTAGGGCATGGGAAAACTTGAAATCTTCCGCCGTAGCAACTGTTGGCTAAAGGCTGTCAATTAAGCGACAACCTTGCCGTTTTGTTACGACTAAAGATATATCTCACATTTACCTAGTGATGTAGCTAGTCTTGTAACTCTTGTTGATATCTTGGCAAAGTGTATTGATTAACTCGGATTCAATTGCAAAGCAGGTACGGCAGAACAAATCGAAACAAGGGACGTATCGAATGAATCAATCATGATTTGGATTGTCTCTTGTTCTGGTACCGTAGTTTGATTCACGCACGTTGCATTTCTACAAACAAGATACACTACGAAGCTAGCATAAATTGGGCAGGCACAGGATTGAAAGACTGGGATAGAAGTCCCATGAAGAAAGTAGAAAGAGGCGACGATGAAGGCCTTGATTTTGGGAGAACAGATATCTTGATTAGGTACACACAGGAAGATGAAGCCTTGCCTTTACCTTAGGTTTGCCTCGGGTCACGTCACCTTTTTTCAAGCGCATAAGGCGCAGAGCCCCTGAGAATGACGTTTTAGGCAATTCTTCGGCAGGTGCCGCACAGGGGGGGGTCATGGAATGATGAAAGTCTGAGAACTTTTAGAGTACACAGTGAATCATACACCACTATACAATAAGGCCGAGTGAGTCTGACGGATGGGATCTGGCCTCTGTTGTGAACGCTTCGAATCTGGTACAAAGTAAGATTCCTAATCTGTGTCTCTGGCTCAGTGGGGACATTCCCACTCTTTTCTCTCTCTCTCTCCAGACTTTTTTCAGGGGCACTTAGATCCCGGATTTCGGATCGCTTGGCGCCAATGATGTGGGACCAAGTGAGCTAAGAATACACTACCTAAGGTACCTACATACTTATAGATAACCGGGTTAGCGTCTGTGTAGTAGCGGCTATATCATGCTCACGACTCCGAGTAAGGTAGGGTCAGGATTGTATTAAACATGTTTATTGCTTAACCAAATTAGGATAGTCAATAAACATGTTTTAAACACGTTTATTGAAGCATGTATTAAATACAGGGGTATATATAAATAGCATCAATTATTTGAATGCTCCATTGCCACCTCACCGTCGACGATGCTATTCAGAAACTCCTTCAGCACCTCATCGTTTGAAGGATTTAGCCTAGCCATAGCAACTTCCTCCTGCAGCAGTCTATCTTCCATATCCAAAAGCTTCTCCTCATCGATTTCAATGCCCTGTGTATAGCGAAGATTCTGCTGACGAGTGACTTCGAACGTCATTTGACGGTGAAAGTATAAGCATTTCACTGCAGAGACGATTCTGTTTGGTAGGATTATGCTCTGAAAGGCATCAATGACAGCCTGATTGCGAGGTTTGCCATCGCGTTGAGGCGGCATGGCTGATGGTAGGAAGGTCTATCTATTGCTGGCGACAGCTAGGTCAAACCCCCTGAGCTAAACCAGCTGGGTTTGGCTTGCTTATATAATATAAAACCAATAAACAAACATGAAAAAACCGCTAAGAGGTATTAAACACGTTTACGGAGTATTGTAGAATAAACGGTTTTTTCCTGACCCTACAGTCACGAGTCACATGTTCGGTTGGGAATTGGTGAAACAGCAAACGACACGACCCATCCGTCATCCTGGACCCCTGTGCACGCCCTCCACTTGTCGGCACCTCGTGTTTGAAGCGAGAGCCAACATTTCCCACCAACCAAACCTCCCTACGAGAACAATGTAGCCCTTGCCTACCACCTCCCTCCCGTACAGCCTCAACTCCTTCGATTCCTAATACTCTTCTCTCATGCCTTGATCTTCAGACTCGCCCTGAGCCTGTTTACATTCGTTTACTTCTCAATCGTTGGACTTGACACCTATCCAGGCGGCCCGACTCGGTACTCTGAACTGCCATTCACCTTGACCGCACTACCCTTCTTCTGACACCCTCCCACGTTCAATTCTCCTCCTGAAAAGTCAACTTTTCAACATTCACTCTCTCTGCAAGCCATGGCCAACTGCGACTGATTGCCAAGCTTGGCTGCTGCGCACACAACACAACACTTCAACCTGGAAAATCCACCTGTGCACAAACTCTCCACAAAGGTGTCCTCCATTTCAAATAGCGCTTTTTGCGAATCGCCTCTTGGTACATCTTCTGGAACACCTGTGTTGCAGGAAAACTCTGCGTAACCTACTAGGTGAGATTAGCGAACCAGCGCAGCACAGATCGTATCTCACCTTGCACCACCCCCACTTGCTTTGATCAGCTCTGCATCGAGCTGTTGGAGGCAGTATCAGACATTCCACTTCATCTCAAACAATGTCTTGATCATTGCTGACTTGAAACCTCACTGCAGCTGGCCGCTTCCGACAAACACTTCGCGCCTAGTTTCGGGAGCTCGCATTTCGCACTGGACCGGGGCCAGGTTTGACCTGATAGCCACTGTTATCATCTCTGATTCTCTTCTTTCCATCTCCCTACGTCGTTACTTGGTATCGCTCCTTGCTCAAGATGACGGCCGACAACGGGAATGGGATACCGTCAATCACGGCCCCATGGCCGACAAAGGACGTGAGTCAAAGGAGGCACACTGGCGGGCGATTGGAGCTCTACTGATGGATTGTAGATTGTATATGTCTCTATCATGGGTGCCGTGATGATGGCGGCATTTCTGGAGTGGTTCCTCTGGCTCGCTGCTTTCCTATACTGTTTGGCCAAAGTCTACTTAAAGGCCGAGCATTGGAGCATCAGATTACTGGCCGTTGTCATGATGATTTTGTTCACGGGCTTCAGGTGAGCTACCGATCTTCGGATTTTGTCAACCTCAAAACTCACGTTACGAATAGAGCCATCTTTCTTCCGATTATGGTCGTTACGCTACCTCTTCCCGCACGAGTTACACAGTACTATCCTAAAAGCATGGTGTCGGTCCTACAATGGTTTGCGTTTTGGTCTTTTGCCGGTCTCCTCACGATTCCGTGGTTGTTTTGCGTTTACCAGCTGGTGACCAAGGGACTGGGACGTCAAAAAAGAATGAAGTTCAATTTGGATGAGACGTCAGCACCCAAAACAGTCATCGTCATGCCAGTGTACAAAGAAGAGCCCGAAGTTCTTGTCACAGCCATCGATTCGGTCGTCGACTGCGATTATCCGCCCTCATGTATTCATGTCTTTCTCTCTTTTGACGGTGACCAAGAAGACGAATTGTACCTCAAGACGATTGAAAAGCTTGGAGTACCCTTGACATTGGCGAGCTACCCCAAAAGTATTGATGTCACTTATCGACAGGCCAGAGTTACGGTCTCGCGGTTCCCCCACGGTGGGAAGCGACACTGCCAAAAATCGACGTTCAAGCTGATCGATAAGATCTACACCGAGTACTTGAAACGCAACGACAATCTTTTCATTCTCTTCATCGACTCTGACTGTATTCTGGACAAATATTGTATTCAGAACTTCATGTACGAAATGGTATGTCATGCCCCACACAACCACTGTCGCCAGTCCTGAATTTGGGCGTCGGGGTCACATGTGATCCTTGTGGCTAATACAAAAGTACAGGAGCTCAAGCCAGGCAGTAAGCAAAACATGCTGGCCATGACCGGAATCATTACCTCTACGACTCAGAAGAACACTTTAATTACACTGTTGCAGGACATGGAGTACATTCACGGACAACTCTTCGAACGTTCGGTCGAATCCGGCTGTGGTTCCGTTACTTGTTTACCAGGGGCGCTCACTATGCTACGTTTCTCGGCTTTCAGGAAAATGGCCAAGTACTACTTCGCGGACAAGGCGGAGCAATGTGACGATCTATTCGATTATGGCAAATGTCATCTGGGTGAGGACCGATGGCTGACCCATCTGTTTATGATTGGGGCCAAAGAACGATATCAGATTCAGCTTTGCACAGGAGCTTTCTGCAAAACGGAAGCTGTGCAAACGTATCGGAGTCTGTTGAAACAGCGACGAAGATGGTTCTTAGGCTTTATCACCAACGAAGTCTGCATGTTGACAGATATCCGATTATGGAGAAGATATCCACTTCTTTGCATTGTTCGGTTCATGACGAACACGATTCGTACTACCGCTTTGCTGTTCTTCATCATGGTTCTCTCCATCATCACGACATCCAACAAGATCCAGAACCTTCCAGTCGGCTTCATTGCTGTCTCACTCGGCTTGAATTGGCTTCTCATGCTTTACTTTGGAGCGAGACTGCGCCGATTTAAAATTTGGCTGTACCCCGTCATGTTCGTTATCAATCCTTTCTTCAATTGGGTATACATGGTCTACGGTATCTTCACCGCTGGCCAGCGGACATGGGGTGGACCTAGAGCCGATGCCGGGGCAGCTGACCCAAACACAACACCCCAACAAGCCATTGAGCATGCCGAAGCGACAGGGGATGACCTCAACATTGTCCCAGAAACCTTCAAACCCGCTGCCGAAGCTCGCCACCCGGAAAAACAGCTTGGCGTTGTTCCTATCCAACCTTCAGAACACCTCGAAGGTCGCTTCGCGCCTGCCGAACGTCTCCCAGGCGGCTGGTACATGCAAAATAATGACTCTGGCCTTACCCTCCCCAACATGCTTCCACGCGACCCCAACGCCCCTCGCATCCCTTTGCATCCTCGTGACTCCATGGACTCCCTCATGAGCGGCGCATCAGCCACGAACTCCGTCTACATGCCCCGCCGCGTGGAGAGCTTCATGGGCGACGAGGACAGAAGAAAATACTTCTTCGCGCAGCAAGCGCAGCGAGAACCAGGAGGTGCCTATACCCAAGTCCCACAACAAGGACGTGTCTATGAAGTCAGCGATGATGCGGACCCCAAAGGAAACTGGAACGACTCCGTCGAATCTCTAGGATCTGAATATGCCCCTGCCCCCACGCACGGCGGCCAAGACTACCTCCACCCCCAATCCCGTGAAGGCTCCTTCATCAGCACCGACCCCCCCGGCTCCCGCTCCCCGAATTTCCGCCCCACCCATCCTAGCCATCTCTCCACCGAACTCGGCACCCTTACCCACAACGACCTCACCGTCCCCGACGCCTCGCATGAGCGTTCCCCGTCGGCGACACGGCAGCAGCCAATCCGCACGGCGAGGAGTCCGCTAGGGAGAATGCCGCTGACGAGGACCAGGACGGGCGATGAGGCAGGCATTGAGATGGACCAGCGCGTGCGGCAGAGGGAGGCGTTGATCGGGGGTGGGCAGCAGCAGCGGCAGAGGACGAGTCCGGAGGATGGGGAAGGAGGAAGAAGGGCGAGGTTGAGCAAGCCAAGGCCGTGAGAGAGGGGGGAGTGAGGGGGATGGGATATTCTTGAGGGCGTAGGGAGAATTTTGGGTGGTGGTTGAATGAAGGGGTGGTGAGGTGAGGTGGGATTGTACATATGCATGACGGTGATGGACGTCGAGGTGATGGCTACTAATATCTGCGGCATTTGTCTTCGGACTTTCGAGCATTACATTATGTTGGGTCCATCAGGCACCCTATTCGGGTTTTCAAACCATTTAGATGATGGCTAGATCATTTCGAAACGCGACATCTTGAAATTCTCCATACATATGCACAACGTTCTGAAGAACCACACGAGGTAAAACCACCATGATGTGCGTAATGCCTACCTGCAGGCTCGGCAACCCTCATACTGTACATACCAAGCAGAAGTCGTCCCTCAGCTAAATTGACAGATCCCCCCCCAAGCAAAAACAAAAAAAAGGAACCCCAGCTATGTACTCAGAAGAACGCTAAAAGTCCAACCATACGAAAAAAAATCAAAAAACTCTCCCTCATCCTCCCATCCCGTTCTCTTTCTTTCTTCCTTTCTTCTACTGTAAATTCGCTCGTTCATCGTTTGGCTCATGCACACAACCCCTTCCCTAGCTTACCAGGATCCTTGGTATCTCCTTGCGTGTGCAAAATGTCTTGAGTTGGGATTGTTGGAAACAGGGAACAGTACTGTTACCCCTGTGTCTCGCTTAGCCCTAGAGGGCGGGAGTCAGAGTCTTGGACCTCCTTCCTCCCACCGTAGTTCCTACTTTCTAGAGTAGTTCAACCAATATATAAACATGCACATACTCCTTCTGACCCTCATATACCAACACAATGTCTTGAGTTGGGATACGGAGAGGACATCCCATGAAGGTGCGGAGATAGGGGGGTTGTATTGATATTGGCGGTTGATAGCGTTTATATAAGGGACGGGGGGAAGATGTTATTTGGGGGGGGGGTGAGATGGATGGGGGGGAGGGATGGTGGGACCTTGATTTGGGGGGCCCAGAGTGCGATGGGGGGGCGTTAAGGTGTGGATCAGGAAGAAGCCCCAAAAAAAATTAATATTTGTATTATCGGTCTACGATCTATGTTGCTGTGTGTGTGTGTGTGTGTCTGTTTTACGTTCCTCCGTCATTGGATCTCGTAAAAGATGTGTGCGAATCGCTTTTCGATAATGTAACGAAAGGATGGCGGGAATCAGAAAAGGGGATTCAAAGTTTTTTCGTTTACTACCGCCATTGCGAGTCGAAAGGAGATTCCGGGGGGGGAGGGGAGTGAATTTCGAAGCGGAGGATTCCAATAGCCGGTTGAGAAGCTCCGTGTATATCGCTGCTCCCCCGGGGGGGGGCAAGACTCTTTCGATAACTATCCAGCGAAATAGGTGGTCTTGGATTAAATATGGCAAATCTCGGCGGTCTGGTCTGCGGTGTGTGTCGCAGATCTTTGATTGCGGGCGAGCAAGTAACGGGATTTGAGGCTTTATTGCTTTTTCAAACGTGGCAGTGTCTGGCAATATAAGTTGCTTGGGCAGTAGCCATGCGGGGGGCTTGCGGTCTTGAAGGGGGGCACTATGCTACTAAATAACACCGTTCGTTTCACTCGGTTTCGACAACTCATCTGCGTATAATACTGATTTCAAACATTTTGTTCCATGCTACAGAAGGAGCGAGAGTGTCTTGTTAATATGGCAATAAAATTCTGTATGTGTGGGGACTCGCTGTGTTGTTGGCGTGAGAGAAGATTACAAGATCTTTTATGGAGTCAGAGGTTTGAGCCGAGTAGTTGTTTTTGATAGTCCGTCTTTTTATATGAGACGAGATATCATTAGGGTAATACTTTCAAAACATGTTTGTTATATTATAATATTATTCGACTTGATTGATATTTAGATTTGCAAGCACAATAGATGGGGAACTTTCGTGCTTCGAGGCTGTATGCCAGAACGGTTTCAAGATAAAGAAGGATAGGTTAGAGTTCTTTTTACATGTGTCATGTACGGGTGTAGCCTTTATCCGTCGATGAAATAACCAAAATGTACTTACTACCAGTATTCGTTTCCTTTTTATTTTGGGTGAGGGTCGACCTGATGAAGCTGTGGCTTCCGAGTATGGTGATAAGGCGCGTTGTGCTCGTGGCGGTAAGAGGGGTGCTTGGAAGGAAGGGTGGGTGAAATGTGAGGGACACGAAATGCTTGGGATTTGGAAATCAAAGGCTGGGATGTTATCTATGCTTTTTGCCATCTGGTCATGTTGCACACTGTAAGACGACTTTTCTGAAGGATTACTCTAATCCATTATTTTTAAGTCGTTGAGTGATTTAGTTTATATTAGGTTCGATTCCTAAAAGCGCTGGTACAATGGTGTTGTGGTTATCTTTCTCTTTGTTAGACCTTTTTCTTTTTCCAAAGTCTCTTGGTTTTGGTGTAAAACTAATAGTTGGACTTTATACATAAAAATGGGTCTCATGATCCGTATCGCGTTTTCCACTGCAGGAAATGTATTCCTAGGAAGTGTTAAAATGGAAGGGAATTTTCTGGCTAGGCGATTGATAATAGGCGTCCGGTTCGTTGGATTGAGAGAGACTAGCATGGTGAACAGCTTAAAGCGCAGGTTTTTGACAGTAAGCCCACAGCTCCGTATTCGTTAGTTGTGAATCCAGAACCTCGCGGCTATAGAGCAACGAAGGTTTCGATTTCGCTAAAACGGAGAGCTGCCGCAACCCTCCCTGGAGTATTGACCACCTGGTTTAAGGGCTTAAGTGCTTTTATGATAGACAGAGCAACCGTTTGGTCCGCGGCAGACACTGGGGAAGTCATCCAACCCTACTGTCCATCACTTCGAGGTATATGCTGAGACCGGTGCCGCGTTGTATCCCGCGCGGCCAGCACCACCACCAAAGAGGTTTTCGATGAAATTTGGTTTCTTAAGCCGCAGTCAGCCCCCACCCGAGAGGTCGTTGGAGATAGTTGGTTTTCTGGACTGCCGCGGGCCAACACCTGCGCCGAACAAATTAGAAAGCACGTCGAGCTTCAATAGCGTAGAATACAAAAATTGACGTACTGAAAGGGACCCCAAAGATGTATTGGCCGACAGGACTGCGGAAAATGCCTTTTTCTCCCTTCAGCTCGGTATAAATCGCCCCGCCATACATGATTCGGTCCGGATAGACAACTTCTGGAGACGTAGCAACGACCGTTTGGTTTGATACAGTGTACCATGCGCCTCCAACCCCCGAGGCGTCGCTGTACTCGAGGCTTGGCTCGCCGTCACTGACTACATCGCCCAAGGTGGGCCCGCTGCAAGAGTATCCCGTGCCCTGTGCCCGCCACACGCTCAGGTATAGCGAGACAGGAGGGAGTTGGTTGAACTGGACAATCGTGGCGCGGAACCATCCGTGACCGAAGCCAAGAATGTTCAAGTCAAGGGGCTCACAGCATTTGGTCGCGACAATGTTACTGCAGGTTTGTGCGGCCCAGCGTTGCGGGTCCCTGACAAGGTGGCTAGTGGCAATCGTGACTTTTGCTTGCAGAGTTGGATTGGGTAGAAGTAAGAGCAGAATGAAATTTAGGAGGATAAGATGCATGGTCGAGTAAGATATTCTGCAACAAAGTTCTAGGACTTATGGCAATGCTCTGAATTCGAACAATAGATGCGCCGAGGGAAGACCTCAAATTTATCACAAAACAGCTATGACGTTCTCAGTAATGATGGCGGCTTAAGTTCCATGCGCTTGGACTGTGAGCATGAGCTGAAACATGCCAGCGTACGCGAGGTGAATAGGCATGCATAATAGAAGAATCAAGGAAATACCTAAGTAATGAGCGAATACTCGCCGGGCAGATTGAGAATTTGGGAGAAATTTAGGCCAGGATGGCTGGCATCAAGTGAAATAACGAAGCAGGAGTTCACACCTGAGTAATCACAACAGTCGGACCACCTGCTTTGAAGCTTCTCCAGTCCCATGGCCCCTGATCGAATCGCGGATAAAGTGCTGTCGCATGTTTGGGGACTCGAGGCACGGTGTTAATCTCACAGCGTATGTAGACCTCGTCGTACTTACTAAATAGATTCACTACCGCCAACGTGGTCCCTCACACTCAAGACACCGCCACCCAATACACTAAATATCTCTCTCATCTAACCCTTCCCAGCTCGAATACTCACTCTTATCCAATCGCTAGAAATTGATCAGCGAACGCCCCGGGAACTAGATCCAATGCCATCATGCGTCTCCCAAAACCTCGTCTGCTCAAATCTTCCTCTGACTAGGCCCACAATATCGAACGGATCCAAAAGGGTGATGATGAAGGGTCGTTTGTCGTCCAGATAACCGGGTCCCTCGACCTCCGTCACGCTATCGCGCGCAAGATAGATCACATTAGACCTAGGTAAGTGGCGCAAAGGGTGAAAGACGTTAAGCAAGATGCTATTAGCGAGCATCAAGCTCGCTTCAAAAACCCAGAAAACCCATTCATGGCGGAGTGCCGGACTCCAAGCATTTGGCGATTGTTGGTTATTGATTCCTGACGCGGCAGCAAAATAATCAACGGTGCGGTAGATTGTCCTGATAGCTATGAGTGTGCAGCTGCAATACAAAACCACGAGCACATCGCGGAGTTGGTGGTTATAGACGCCAGCGCGGTGGCAGTTGAGGTGGAATTTTGCGGCTACACCGACAAAGAGAGTCATGCAGGCGATTTGCAGCAGCAGAGCGGCTTCAAGAAGGAATTTGCCAAGGTGTTGCTGAGAGGTGCTGATGGTGCTGTCAAAAAACTTGGCGACACCGATGGCTGTCAAGGCTCCAATGACAGCGTCAAGACTAATGAAGGTGGTAACGACGCGGCCAGGGTGGATGGGGGAGTGATAAGGGACGTAATAGAGGATACGGCCAAGGATGAAGTAGTTTGCGCCTTCATAGACTGGACTGGGAGGATATTAATTAGTAGGCTAGAGGATTCTTTGTGCTTCGGATTACTCACGGTGCAAGGAGTAGCAAGAATATGCTTGCAAAGTAAATGCCAACTTTATCATAGTTGTATGCACCGACTTCTCGCAAGACAAAGCCGGCTACGAAGAGGACCGCTGCCCACGGTAAGAGACCGCTTGTTTTCCAGCAATTGAAGTGGCTGTGAGTGGAGGTGAGCACTAGTTGATTTGTTCGGGGCCCTGTGAGATACTCACAAGCATTGCCAACAGTGGGTAGAGCCCGATATGAGGAATAAAACCGCAAAAGCAATGGGAGCCCCTTTGTTGGGTGCATAGAACCACAAGCTTCCTTCCGCTATCAGGTAGGCCTTAGCGATTGGTTTTAATGGGTATAATAAAACAGGTAGTCTACCATATCCAGACAATGTTTTCGAATGCTTGAAGAGTCTTGCCTGATATTTCGATTTATTTGTGAAATTCGAAAGGGAAGCATGGAAACATTGACTATAACTAGCCGAAACTCCAAAATAAACTTATACTATAAGTCATATCAAGAAAAGAAGAGAGGACGCTCGGTGAGCTTCTTATACGCAACTTATCACTGGAGCTGGTCATTTAGAAGATGGCATCATATCTACAAAGTAAGAGATAAGAAGAATATGGCGCCGAAACATGGGTGCAGCTGAGGATCAGTCAAGTGGCTATAAATGGACATATCTCAAGTAGGATAGCTTTGCGACATATTTGCAGTGGGATAGCTCTGTCGGGCCTAGCAGACAATGCATGCAGAAGGTGAAACAGGTATCGCTCAGAAACGGAAGAGCTCGAATTAAACACTTTTTCAACATCAGGACGCGCGTTCTACCTTAGATCTCTATTTCCATAACCTGTTCACTGCCCTAGGAACCAAAGAAGATAATTGGGAGATCAGAAGAGCAGGGTTTGTAGTCATGATGGTAGACTTGGAGCAACATCGAGCGTAGGGTATGAGGCCGACGAGCAAGAAAAACAGAATCAGTAAGCTGAATTGAATAGAAGTTTGACGAAGCATGACCAGCACGAGAGAGTTTTGTAAGGTTCAGGAGCGAGAAGCCTCGTATGGGGCGATGGTAGGCTACGGATCCTCTTCAAACTTTTCCTAAATAAACGACGGGAAGGTTGCGCGTCCCTATGGTACCCCGCCCTAAGCTCATCCATGTCCGAAAGACGACGTAGAAAAGAGCAGGTTGTAGTCGGCGTCATTCACGCCCATCGTTTGCTTTGCTCCTGAACAAACGCTCGATATGCTCTCGTCGTTAGTTAAGCTTGGGCTCTGGAGGAAAAAACCAGTAGCTACTGTAAGATGACTTCATCTGCGTAGTCCAAGACCAAAAAAGTCGTCCACTTTCCCCTGACTTGACTTATCTGAAGAAAAGCAGAAAGAAAGAAGAAATAATGACCGTCAACGCCCAAGGAGGAGGGAGAGGGAGAGAGGGACTATCAGCCGGCTTGCCATCCTGCCAGTCCCGTCCTGTATTGAGTAGTCACTCATGTGCAAGTTACTACTCTCAGCCCTCAAAGCCCATTCATCCTGCTTTGTGCCTTACCTACTCTGTTTCTCCCTATATCTCTTCCTTTGTTTAGTTAGTAGAAACAAATAGTGAAAGTATTAGTCTTCGCGAGCTTGGATGCAGGTAATCATGACCTCGTTGTTGAGTGCTGCTGATGGGGGAAAGAATGGTGCAGCGCATTTGAGTGTCTCTAGAGGAGAGTGGGGTCGCGGTCAGGAAGAGATGATTTCATAAGGGTTTGGTGAAGGGAAGGACATATATACATCAGATATACTCAGAATTTGGGGCTACCAGATGACAGTTTGGTCCTCCGGAGGGAGCACGGCTATCCTAATCAGGAATATGAGGGTGTAGAAAAGGAGCATAGCCTGAGCAATAATAGGGGCAGCCTAAGCGCGCAAGGGGGCCTATGTTGGCTCTTTGGAATTCCACTATAATTGGCTAGTATTATCTACAAGAAACCTTCGGCCAAATGCTGCTGCCTAGTCACAGTGACCATCCTTCGATCCTTTAGAAATTCTGTCCAGCTGTTACTTTGAAAGTCGAAGCCACAGATATGCAATGATTACTGTAACCGTCGTTAAACTCATACTCACAGCTATGTATATCCACATCGCCGGTAAAACGGACAAAAACTCTGGTTCGGCTAATTTAGGTAACTGAATGAGGCCGGTCGAGAAAACGGTCTGTAGGGTTAGCAACTACTAACATTGTCACGTTTGGAGGAGATTGACAACTTACAGCTAGAAAACTTGCGGGTAAGTAGAACGTTGCAATGAAAGTGACTATTTTCACAGAACGGGAGTCCTGCCTAGATTTTTCACTCATTTCTTTTAGACACTGGCTTTGCGCATTTCCTTCTGTGGTTAACTGCTTCAAAGTTACAGTATGGGCGTTGGCAAGGTCCGCTTTCCTGTAAGCCAGGAGCTTTGATAACTGTGTATGCGTATTTTAGTTACCTGGTTGCCTCCTGACAAGCAAAAACCTACAAGTCTTGAGGTGCTCTCCGCTTGCTTTTCAAGCACTGTGGCTGTACGGGTGAAACCGTTGATTTCCTCGATGAATCCAACGAGAAGATCCATCGTATCTGTAGCCGCTCTACCATTTTGGATTTCATTCTCGTTGCAGTCGTGCTTGACCATATAAGCTACTTGCAAAGTTGACTTGAGGATCTCTTGCGCTGTAGAGAGTTTACAACTGATACAATGCAGAAGTTGACAGTCTTCAAAACCAGTCTCATAATCGATGACTTTCGGTGAGAGAGAAGAATGTGTGGCCTTTTGGTTCTAGTCCTCAAAATTAAGTCTCGGTTTTTGGTGTCAGATTGCATTAATAGGAGACTCACAAACTGAAAAATCAGTCGCCGAATATCATTTAGATACCACCGCCAGTTCGAAAGACCGAGGCCAATTAGTATGGTATGCAAATGCAAAGTCTTCGATTGATTTGCAGTACAATGAAATTCTCTCCACAATGCAGCCCTGCACCGTGGAAATGGTTGAATAAAGATCCATACTGATTTCTGGAGTTTGTGATCGTATTTCTGGTAAATTGCCATCTGTCTAAGTGACCAAGGGTCCTTCAGGTTTACTCTCCCGTGCTTCTCAAAAGAACGCAACAGATAACAAATTTCTGTTGTGCGTTAGGGTGACGAGTTGTGCGGCAGGCAATCTTCCCTACCAGTATAAGAATCATCTTCCTTCTCTGACGAGCGAGTGGTCTGGCGGTGACAAAGGCTAAAGAAGGGATCATCATCCCCCGTTGTTTTCGCTCCAAAGGCGTGTAACGCGTCGAGAAAGCTTGGGGACACAGAATGAGTAGCCAGTAGCTCTTTGGTGGCATCCGCAGATGCTTCCAGGCGGCTCCAGGAGGATGGCTGAGAGATGAAACTGAGCGATATATGAGCTGCTTCCTATTGAACGACTTCTTTGATATGAGTCCACCTACAACATGGCGTCATGGTGTTTTTCGCTGTCTGGCTATATAGGAAATTAGTACGTAAGGACCAAACGTATGGGTTACATTGCCAGCAAATGAAAGTACCAAATCTATATTTTGTTGTGTCGTCACTTTCAGCAGTCAGCACCGCATTGGAGAAGATTAAAGTCCCGTCACCTTGGCTATTATCCTCCCTTCTCCATTCTTCGATGGTTCCCTTGCCAGAGAAGAGTCGGGATCCTTCCGAAGATAGCATCTGGTGTTGAGCTTCTAGGTCGACATGCCCATACACATCTTGCGATAGGCAGGCAGGATACCTGCTACCAGGATACCTGCTACCAGGATACCTGCTACCAGAATTTACCTCCATTGTGCTGAGCAATCTACCGCTCTCAGCGGTGTTACTTGAGCTTCACATATCGTCAAGAAAATAGTGGATAGGGGCTGTGGCAATCTCCGCCTAAATAATGGCTTGGGGGCCGCTACTAGAGTTCCCACCTTTTCCCTCATAGATTGACTCCTATCCAGCTTCAACCTACCTACCAAATGCCCCATATGACCTCATGTTCCAACCAAAAAATGTACCTTCGAACAACTGCTGATGCGCTGGCAACTCCTAAACCTGCGCCCGACACAGCTGAGGCTACCTTACTGTGGTGGAGCCATTTGCCACCCCCCTACACATACGACTGCGCATAGAATATTCGCTAAAGCTCGTGAAAACAGCAAGTTGATACTAAAATTCCTAGTATTACAAGTAGCAGCTTTTAGTACGTGTTTGGGAAATTGCTTGTGCTCGATCAACATATCGCGCCAATAAGAAACAATAGCGAAGTGATTAATCGCTAGAAAATGCGCAAATTATTAGGGCTTGAAAACCTAGCGTCAATGTATTTCACTAAGTCTTGTACTCTAGCGAAGCCTAGACCCTAGTATATTTTACCATCTTGCCCCATGAGGTTAGTGAACATGCGTATCATGCATGAATGTCGAATCAACATACGTTTTTTAAAATCCGAGTGTGTTACGCAAATATGCATATGCAGCCGCTAGAAAAAACGCTGCTACATCATACATGGCTCTAATAAAAGTAGTAGGATTTGCACTTACAGGGAGTCAATTGATCAGCACTGCTAAACTAATTTCTACAGTACTACCTCAGATTGTACCTGTGAAAGAGATGGAGAGAAATTGGGCGGGCTTGGCGGACGATCTAACGTCAGCACTGCCTTAACGTAAACCACCACCGTGTGGCGTCTGGCTGATGGACGCAGGCTGCAAGCTGGACAGGCCACAGGACATCAGTATGCCTGACGAACTGGTACGACCAGCAGCCTCGGTTTTTTAAGTTAAGACGGGTCTAGGTAAAGTAGACATGTCGCCTCTGGCGGAGATGAAAGTGCGATTGCAAAGAGCTAGGGTATCCGCTGCCGGTCAGCCTCTTCGCGAATTTGTTCCGGATGGATGCTTGCAACAGATTCTTACGGCTGAAGCCGTGCTCTCTGTTCTGGCAGATTCTTCGTTTCACATTCCTAGCCACAAAGTTGAAAATACAGCCCAAATCGTCGCTTCCGAAGGCCGAATAGTCTTTGCACTATTACTCGACTTGAGCTTGGAGCGTGAGCTTGGAAGGTTCATTGAGTATGACTGTCTTGACCATGCCTTGCCTCTACATAAAAGTCAGCTGGAGGACATCATTCCGCAAGCCGCTGGGAATTTCGCAAAGTGTCAATGGGATTATCGAGCATATCGATTCCGGAAAGGCCAGTATCATCGCAAAGTGCGAGACGAGGAAATCTTACCGTACATGGAGCAAAAACGGATTGGAGGTGGTGGCTTTTCCTCTATATATAGAGTCCTCATCCATCCTGATCACCAAAATATTATCCCTGATTCTCCCTCTAGTGTGCGATTCATGCGGTCGAGATTATTTACTGGTGCCATGCTGACTTCATATGCAGGGCGTCTACCTTGTACGCAAAGAGATTCTCGCCTTTGGTAACGGAGTTAAGCCAGAATATGAGTCTGAGCTGCTTTTTCTACTTGGCAGCCTGAGACATGAGAACATTGTTGAGCTCCTGGTGTCCTATACTCAAGCTGGTGTACCCAATTTATTGTTTGCTCCAGCCGATTTAGATCTCCACGACTTCCTGCAACTTGAGAGCCGAATGGCCGGATTTGAGGAAAATGCCGTTGTCATCAAGGGTCTTCATGGCCTCTCCAGTGGATTGGAATATCTCCACAACTTCCGACCAAGGTTTCAAAACTCAGGAGAGGCAAAGGTATCTATGTATGGATATCACCATGACATCAAGCCAAGGAACGTGCTTGTAAAGGCGAACAAATTCATTCTTGCAGACTTTGGCCTTTCAAAGCTCAAGAACGTGGGAGAGAATACTACAACAGATTGGAAGGACACAACGTATGAGTACGGCGCGCCTGAGTGCCGAAATCCTGACAACTTTGCGCCCGGAAAGGTTGGACGAGCTCTGGACATTTGGTCTCTAAGTTGTGTTTTTTCAGAGGTTGCAATTTATTTGGAAACCGGGGCTGTTGGCGTTCTCGAGTTCCGAGAGAATAGGCTCATAGACAACATATATGGCAAGACACGCTGCTTCCACGACAACACGGCTCTCAGTTCACAGGTTGACAGCTACCTCATGGTCCTTGTAGAGAAAGCCTCATTTGAGCTTACGAAAGATCTTGTCGAGCTCGTACGAGAGATGTTTGTAACGAACCCGCAAGATCGGCCAAAAGCCCAGAAAGTCGACGTTAAAATGGCACAGCTGAGTCTTAGTGCGTTCATGTATTCTTTACGGCAAATCCTTGAGGACCGTATTCGGGATATTACCAGCTTGAACGACTCTAAGACATTCCGCGCGAGGCTTGTTCTAGAGAGAAATCGACTCTCGGCATGGGCAGGAGTCATTGGCCTAATGCCCGTTGCTGGCCATACGTATGCATCTAAACACATTACTCTGGCCCTTTTTCCTGCCATGATGCATGTATTGCAGTCCACTATCAGCGATCTGAAGATCTTCCAACGCTTTGATCCTATTCAAGATGACCACGATTTCATCATTTCTACAATGCATCATACGAACAAAAGCCTTTGCGACCACCTACCTGACCAGATAAAAACGTCGATAGATGATGTCTTCGCTATTTTGAGCACGATGGTATCGGAATTGCAGCCTCTTGCAAGCATCGAGTCGGCAACCATGGCGGAAAGTGCTCCTCAATATAAAGATGTGGGCGCGGTTGCGGCAATGAAATACATGTCTATCCTATTGTCCAGTCAAAACCGTATAGTAGTCGTCAATCCACCAATAAGTCCAGCCTTGATAAGAAGGGATTCCCATGAAGACGACTTTCAAGTGTGTCCACAGACATTCTGGTACAGTTACGGTTACCAGCCAGACGAAGAAAGAAAAGTACTCATTGAATGGAAAGGTTATGGCACGCAGTGGACCAAAAGAATCAAAAGCAAAGAATTTGAAAAAATCGGGGAGTCAGTATTTATTCGCATTCAAGAGCTCGTGGAAATGCTGAAATTCAAACCCAAACCCTCGAATTTCCGAGTCCTTGACTGTCTTGGTGCATTCCATGATACTAAGCGTTGCGAATTTGGTATTGTCTACGGCTTCCCCAGTGAGGCCACAACCCCTGTCAGGCTTCAGAGACTGCTACGGCGTAAGAAAATCCAAGAAGTCTTCCCAGATCCGAGCCAAAAGCTTGCCTTGGCGAAAGCTCTAGTAGCTTCGATTCATATTTTCCATGTCTCCGGTTGGATCCACAAGAACCTAGATTCATACAATGTTTTATTTTTCTGCACATGGAATGGCGGTTGGAAAGATTTGGATTATGGTAAACCTTATGTGGTAGGGTTCAATCACAGTCGTCGAGATGGGCCTCTTGAGTATACGGAAGGTCCAGACTATCCGACCTCGCAAAAAGAATATCAACACCCGAGGTATCGCGATGGGTCGAGTACATACCAAAAGGTTTTCGACTATTACTCACTAGGTCTTATTCTTTTGGAGGTTGGCACGTGGAACTCTTTAAGTAATTTTTATGATCGTTACCCTACGTATTCTCCTCTTGAGCTAAAGGAAGAGTATCTCAGGTTCTGTAAGCAGGAGTTAAGGATGATAATGGGAAAGGCTTATTCTGAAGTTACTGAAGCATGTCTCCGGTCGGATGATGGCTTTGGCGAAGTCAAGGGATGTACGGATCTGGATTTCCAGGAAGTTGTACAGAAGCTACAATCATGCGTGTTCTAGGTTGCATTGCATGAGGACGGGGCACGAACGCACTGTCGTACTTAAGAGTTGACCGATCCGCTGATACTCTATCTACTTGACTGCCCACGTTAAGAGGCTGTTATCCCAGAGCTAACCTGCCGGTCCCAGCCTCATTATATCCTACTAGACATCTCTTTAGCCGTAGTGACGTTTCTGTGGAAAGCACCGTATCCGCTCCGCGAAGTGCATAACAGGGTCTATTTCTGAATAGAAAGTTGTTCCTCCTATCCGAATTTAGGACGAGAATGGGCCTACGATAGGGGAAAGTACCGTTGTAAGCTTCCTTGGAATCCTCAGTGTATAGCTATCATCGACATGCTAACCCACAGGTATAAGCCAAAAGCTAGGCTGTTGCAGGTTTGGACTTATACGTACATCGATAGTAAAGGATCCAATCCCGAACAGCTGTCTCAACAGCGCTAAGAGAGCGGCTGAGTTGATATATCGTGCGTCTAGAGTCTGGATCTGCATTGGAGGCACGCTTTTTCTTTTAAAAGCGATCAATGATTTCAGTAAAGGTCGATCAAGTAATACGATGTAGCCGCGCATAGAAGTGTAGTACTGTAAGCAGAGACTATTGGCTGACTGTGGGCCACGTGGCCCTGCAGCATGTCGGACGCAAGGCTAAAATTTTGGAGTACCTTGGATTCCAGCTTCTGAGCATGAAAGGCAATCGAATATTTCAACCAGCTCGTGATATGGGTATGTTGAATTACTTATTCCAGTTCAAATCACGAAAAAAGACCGAGTACAATCTTTTTACTACGGCTATAATGGACTTGTTTACCTTTGGAGGGTATCACCCTCACAGCAGCCTTAGCAGAGCAATCAGAAGACCCGAGGAAAGAATGCACAACAGCTTCCTCCGCTTCCTCTCGATTGCGGTAGCACTAAAAGTCCATATATTCCCTCTCACATGGCGACCTGCCCTTGAGGACCTAGGAGAGGGCTCCACTGGGCAGATCAGCCAATCGCCATTGAATTCTCAGACTTCTTTCGCTTTTAAGCGGTTCACTCGAGTCAACAGGAACCCAGAAATGTCGGATGCGGAGCTCCGAAAAGTACAGTATGAAGCTTTGATCTCTGAGATGGTAGTATTGAGCCATGCCGATATCTACGACCATCCGAATATTGCTAATCTGGAGGGTGTTTGCTGGGAGGTTATGCCAGAATCTGAGGAGGTCTGGCCCGTACTCGTATTTCGGAAGGCTGAAGGTGGGGATCTGAGTCGGTTTCTATCTCTTCCCGGAGTGGTCAGCGTTGATAGCGATGATTTGTTGGCCATTTGTGGGGAGGTTGCAAAGGCCCTGATGATTATGCACCGATGTGGTACGTTAATCCAAAATACAATTCCTAAAACCCCTTTTCGCACTGATTCCACGCAGGCATAGCACACGGCGACATCAAACCTGAGAATGTCCTAATTTCTAAGGGATCTGAGCCGTCAGTCTTTGGAGTCAAGATGACTGACTTTGGCTTTTCATGCTTTGAATGTACAGATAACGAGTTGGTACGAGTTGCTCGGAGCCGGCCTTGGGAGGCTCCAGAATGGCACGATAGATGGTTCCATCTAAAAGATATAAAGAAGATGGACGTCTATTCCTTTGGTCTTCTTTGTTTGTGGATCTTATTCCCAGAGGATAATCTTGTCGATCCAGACTCTATTGAAGTTAACATAAGCTTAGCATTTTCCGGCAGCGATGAGACAGCTCTTGAGAGACTATATGTGCTCAAGCGCAAAGACACGCTTAAGGAAAGTGCGTTGCGGCTAATATCACAGAAAATCGGTTTGAACGAGAACGTTTGTTTGCGCCTTCAGCGCGTTTTTAGTTTATCTCTCGCCAAGAACGCGGAGAAGCGGGCTTACGACATGCAGACCTTCGTTGACCTACTCTGTAGCGATGATAATCTTGAGTACGTAGCTGTTGATTATGGTGGCTTATACTACTAAAGAGTGGTAGGGAAATTGACCGTAAGAGAGCATCCGTTGCTATTACCATGCCATCTTGGCATGGCAATCTAGAGGTAGGTATCTCCAGGTGATATTAAAGCAGATCTAATTATTGAAGCTTGCAAAATTTCACTTCGATATCGAGGCCTGCGATTTCAGAGTCCAGTCGTATGTTGCACAGCAATTGACTGCCGCCGCCAAAGACAAGGGTTGCACAGCTTGCTCGAGCAACGCAGCGTTCCAATTGGCGCAATGCTACTCATTCGGCTTTGGGGTTAAAAAAGATATTGAAATGCGTAAGCACTGGCTCCAGCAGAGTGAAATGAACAGCAACGACCTGGAGGAAGCACTGGAATCAATCCGACGAACTGAGCCATCGACTTTCTCTATGGCTCAATTAATAGAGCTAGGTTACCAAAATCAGCTAGCAGAACACTATGAGAAGGAAGGAATATTACCCCAAGCTGCCGCTGAATATGAAGCTATGGTATCCTCAAGAGATAAGATTCTCGGGCCCGATCATTTCTCTACAACAAGGCTCAGGTATGTTCTCGCAGGTATCTTACATAGAAACGGGCAATTAAGAGAATCTGCGGCGCTCGTTGTGAGGATAATCGAATCAACAGAGCATGATCTCAAGACACACGGCGAGAACCGTCTTGTTCTCAAGAGCAAGCTATCGCTTATATACAAGGACCTTGGTAAGTTTGAAGACTCCGAGGTTTTGATGCAGGAGGTTCTAGAAGGGTATTCGAGCGGGCTTAAAAAGCACGAGGTTCCTCGAGTGGTTACCTTATTCCATCTAAGCTCGATTAGCTTGGAGCGCGGAAGAAATGAAGAAGCTGTCGACCGGAGTCGTACTGCCGCTATAGAGAGCACTTTAGTTCTTGGTCCAAGTCATGACAACAGTATCATGGCAAAAAGCGTTTTGGCCACGGGGTACGCTAGATTGGGGGAGCTCGAAAAAGCTATAGAGCTGAATGAAGAAGTGGCTCGAGTGCGCGAAGGCTCTCTCGGATCAGATGATCCAGACACGATCGAGACCCTCGACCGACTTGGTTTGCAGTATTACAAACTGGGTAAATATGAAATTTCCCAAGATCGTTATAAGCGTGTCATAGAGGCACGAGTGTTGCGTTTTGGTAGAAACGCCCCTTCAGTGATACGTGCTATCAGTTCTTACACAGCTGCACTCACCAAGCTCGGCCAGGCCAAAGAAGCAGCTGCCCTACAAGAAGAACTGCTCGCTGAGATAAGAACAAGCTTAGGCGTTAAAAACGCTGAAACCATCAACTTGATGGGGAACCTTGGTGTTACTTATCAAACACAAGGGCTATGGCACAAGGCCGAACCATTGGAGAAAGAGGTCTTCAGTTGTAGACAGGAAGAACTTGGCAATAAGCACGAGTATACACTCACCGCCATGTCTAACTTGTCAGATACCTTGGTTCGCCGAGAGAAATGGGACGAGGCTGCAAGGCTCTCTATCTCCGAATTTGAGATTCGGCAGACCATCTCATCCAAGCCAGACCAAGAAAAGCTCAAAGCTGTTAATAAAGCGGCCATGTCGCTGGCACGCCTCGAGAATTGGGAGGCAACCATCTACTACCTTGAGCGTGAACTAGCATGCAGGACAGCCCTAGGAAACAACGATCACACTGAGCATCTGCAAGTCATAGCCCTTGCGGCTACCACTTGCATGAAGCTTCAGCAATGGGTGATGGCCAGAGGCCATTTGGCGGCGTTTCTGGAGGCGAGCATAATACGGAACGTAGAAGTGAGGAGTGTTCATAGTGACACTATCCACAACCTTGCTATGTCATGCCAAGAGACGCACTTGCTCGAAGAGGCTGAACAGCTCTTCATCTTGGAGATACTTACACTCCAGCACTTTGACCCGGGAGATAGTACTACCCTAGAGGATAGAGTCAAAACAGTCATAGAACTAAAGAAACGGCAGGGGAAGCCTGTAAATCGTATCACCTTCAACCCAAGCTCGATTATTGAACGTGCCAGACTCGTGAAGGAACAGAAAAAGGATGATAATGAATGAAGTAGGTTCCCACCTGTACGTTGGGCGATGTTAGTGCAAGCGTAATCCCATCCATCGCGTTCCCAATTTTGCAACTGCTCTAACGTTCCTAGCTTAAGACACTGCCCACCAGGCTTAAAGGAAGAATGAGACGAGGCAATCAGCAACGATGGTTAGGACAATGAAGTTGATGGCGCGTAGAACGTACAGAGTCGATTATGTCTAGGGCGCTCTGTCATCTCAAGTTAACTGAATGAGGATGTTGCACAGAAATACAGTACTTATTATGCTATCTAATCATTGCTTCGACTATGCCCGTACCCTCATTTTGAGGTGTCAGGTCTGGAATAGTCTCAATGGGATAAGTTGGATCATGTGCGACCAGCATCATATTTCGGGCGTTATGGGCGGCGGCATAGATATGGACGAGGATTGTTTTGTAGCCTGGATTGGGCTGGGGAGGTTAGTTGCGATATACAGATATAAGATACCGGTGGTTAAGCACGAGAAATAGGGGGGTGAGGGGAGTATTTGCCAGGCCGAGTACCAAGGAACGATCCAATAGACAAAGCAGAGGAAAAGTTGTATTAGATACAGCCAGAGATAACGTGACGGTTAAAGCTTGTGCAACGCGCTCCTGAAACCTACGACAGGATCGAGACGTAGCATGAATTCCCGCTGCCTACTCGTATCATGGCGGGCAAGGTGCCTTATTGAAGTTTAATTAGATCTGTTCAGGTTAATCGTTAATTGGAGGATTGTAGGATCTAGTATATATCAGAAACTCGCCTTGCAAATCAGGTCGGTGAGCCTCAATTGTGATTTGAACTCCACACTGAAGCAGGTCCTAGTCCTCAATGATCTGGTGTTGACCCTATTGAGAAGAAAGTTTGCCAATATATTCGCAAGGCCTGTGAACGCTTTACAATGATTCGGGAAACGAAAAGTTGATCTACAAAGGCCCTGGCTACTTCTCTCTGTAACGCTATGAGTATTTCCTCCGAGCAAGAGGTATAGAAGTAATTAGTAAGCTGAATCGCGTTGAGTTCGTGAATCATCTCCAAGGTTCTTCTGGAGAAACCATGGGAAGATTGCGCGTCCCTATGGCCAGTCTTCTTCAGCCGCTAAATTCTTGTTCATTAGCATCATAATTCGCAATGAGGAGAGCAAAGTATCGTCAGTGACAATCGTGATGGTGGAACTTTGATTGGGGACCTTTTCTTGGAAGTCTTGAATTGAAAAAGTTCACAGGAAACCTGCCAAAGACGCCAGTCCCCATCAGGTAGAGTAAGTAGGTAAACTCGAAGTTTCTTGAAATTCTGTGAAAAGATTTGTCGGCATCTCGCCGTGTGAAGGAATCTTGAGTGTGCCTTTACGTCTCATCGCTCAAGTTCTTGTTATATTCACGCTCGTTTGTATAATGTCCTTCGATTTCTCTGTCGATGACTTCCTTGCAGGCGCTGCTTTGGCATACAACACCTACAAAGCCTTATCAGACCGCGAAGGGTCTTCCAAACAGTATAGGGAACTGATCACATCACTTAATATCGTTCACAAAATCCTTCTGCAAGTAGAACAAATACGCGTTTCAAGCACCTTCGCGCAACCCACTCTCAACGCGCTATTGGTTACAGTCAATAGCGCCAATGAGTGCATGGTGTCGTTCTTAACAAAACACGAGAAATACGCTGATAGCCTTAGAGACGGAGGATCAGGCAATACCATTACATACACTTTTAGGAAGGTTAAATAGAACTTGTCAAAAATGTCAGAGGAGATTGAAAATCTCAGAAAGACTTTGGACACAATGCTTCTGTCCATCAATTGTTTGATACAAATGACTCAAAACCCAGTCAAACTCATCAAGTAATAAGTCGTTGAGATAGACGCAATAGTGTGCAAATCGCTAATCAGTTTAGGACTTTTCCTTCGGAAGTCCATGAGATACAGGAGATTTAGACGTCTTAGATTTCACGCTGTTCCTATGGTTCGTTGGCCGCGTGAGCCAATATTTGGCTCTGAACGCCTCACGATACTCGAAACCATTTCGCCAGATCACCTTATGGGTCATGTAAAAACTGCCGAGAATCCTAGTGGGTCAAAAATTGCACCTTGCAGGATGTTACGCCGAACCGCACTTATCTAATACTTTTAAAAGACTTCCAACTACAACCAGTACCAATGCAATTCTTCAGACCTTGACGGGTGATTTCGGTACTTATGAACTCAATGATCACAGTCCACCAGAACACAGAAATAAGTATTGCCATTAAAGACAGACTTTTCCGCTACCGCCCTCATCCTCTTTGAGCAATTACATTGGATTAATTCTCACTCGTCGCTTTGTGGTGGTCCATGAATGCTATGAGAATGTCTGTGCTTGGGCATACACACATATGCGAATCGAATTTGTGTTGACCAGCCTGGTCAGGCCATGCATGCCGCCTTATACTGCACCAAGGAACCTGCGCCAAACTTGATTGGTGAAAAACACATGTTGCTACCTCCAATCAAAAAGACGGTTGAGCATCCGTCCACTGCGCTGCCAGCGACCTCTCGAATCCACTTTGGAAGGATCTTTGAGGTCCTGCACAGCTGCCCAGCCAGAGACCTTGGTATGATTGAGGTTGACTCGATGGACCGTTTCCTCTCTCACTTCCAAGCAAGCGGCCAGACTACCACGGATGCGGGGAATAATATCCGAAAGGGCCAAACAGCTTCTGCAACGAGAGAAAAGCAGGTATCGGAAGACGCAAAGCCAGTCGACCCCGAGACTGCCGAAGACATCCGAAAGACCATGATAGATCTTGTGATTCCTAAGTGAATGATGAGTCTAATTACCGGTTTAGATAACTCTTCTCAACATTCTACGGCGCGCACGGTGGGTTCCGTTTCTCAACTACGGTACAGCATATTTCAAACAAACGGTATGACTCACCAGTGTAGCGAGGTGTATTGACCACACGCTACAAATCGCCCAAAGGAGTTTGAGAAGCGTCATCGGCGGTATATATGTCGCCACGGTGTACAGACGAGAATCTCGAGTTCGCGGATCTGCCGATAACTTCCCAAACCGCCCGGCTGAGCAGATTCGGATTTTCAACCAGAGCACCCAGGATTTAGCAAACGCCTGTCTCCTGGAACTTACACAGCATTGAACAGTGGCTCAGGGAAAGGCAGAGTCCTACACTAACTAAGCCAGTATGCAGACAAGAAAAGCAATTGCCGACTTTAAACCCTTTCGAAATTCCTGATAGAATTGCGCTGGCAGATCTATGAGATGAGACTCAACCACCAAGCCTATTCAGAGATGACTGATCTCTTCTCACACAACACACTCTGTCATACTACATCACCTCCCAATACGCAGGTTTCAATCCTCTAGCCATCCTATCATTTCAAGGCAAGACACCATCGTCTAACCTTCAGCGAAATACAACATCTCACAGTAGAGATCCATCCACCGCAATCCGGACGGACCCATCGACATGCTTCACATCTGAAGAAGAGTGCAAAGACTATGTGCCGACCTACGCACCACAAACCAAGTGTCCCAGCTTTCTCTCCGCTTCATGAAAGATGACATAGTAAAATGGTCTACCAACGGTATCCCTCACCGAACGATGGGAGTACTGCTAGGGGACAAAGATCCAGAGAATTGTGATATTGGTCAGCTCCTTGAGCTATTCGTGCGTCTTACGAACGTCACTAAAGCTAGGATTGCTCTTTCCCCTTCTTTAAAGGTGCATCAGGCATTAATACGCTGGGGAGAAGATACAGAGGGCTCGATGATGGGACTTTGGAACTTGGACAACAATTTTTGGAAGAGCATCATGAGTTTCTCGAAGAGGACATCACGGATAGCGAGTGGGTCATGCAAAACGCTACCGGAAGAAAATCCAAGCTTAGATTTCAAGAAACCTATGGAGAAGACCCGACGCTGTCTCTAGGAGAGCGTCGTGCCTTTGTCAAGAAATTGCCTCATATGAATGACCTCGGTGGTTCGACAGAGCCTGAATACTCTAACCGGGACTCGGACTGAGTCCTTGATGTTACAGTTCAATCGTTCCGATTCGGTACTGCAGAATCGAACCAGTAACAACACGAATACCTCAACGTTCTCTGGCGCATCTAGCAAAGAAGCCTCCAATCAGGATTTTGGGGCAGAGGGATATATTTCACCTTGCCGAGTCCATTGTTCGAGCTGTTCCAGCAAACTTGTTATAGGATACTACTTGGGGAAATTGGAAACCCAGCAACAAAGGCCCCGGCAACTTCTTTCATACAGCTATTCGTAGTCTCTTGCTGGGTTGTCGAGAAGGGTCGACTTGATGATTGGTTTACAAAGCATGCAGTAGACCTTCACAATGTTATCATCGTAGGTTCGCGAAAATGCTTCACTCATGCTTTTACGAGACATGCAGTCCAGTCAGGATCGGTTAAGAGGTTGATATATCTTATCTGCCTAGATCGCAGTCCGCTAAGCATCGTCACAGTCTTTGTCAATCACGCGGAAGAGTTCAACATGACAAAAAGCTGCTGATAAGGTACTTGCAGCTCGACTCTGATCAATGCAAAAGTTTAGAGAATAGAAATGATTGTCGTGGTCGCTGCAATATATTCGAGACACCTCTAAAGCTCGTGCTTGACTTCAGACCTAGCTTATAGCTCTTTCAAAAGTCGACCGATCTTTTAGTGAAGCCAAATGACCTGTGCTCATCTTTGAACAAGCAAAGAGCATATCCACAAGCGTAAAGATCACCGAACCATGACAGTGTGCGCTAGATCTTCATCGTTTCAGGAATTTGAGAGCGATGAAAACTTGTTGTTTTCGTTCACATTTGTGCGTAAGCGATGTGAGCTGAGGTTCTGACGTGGATACAAGACATAATGTTTTTGAACAAGCAATGCCGATAACGTTGCCATCCAGTGTGTCGATCATGCATGTACTGTAATTCTTCCGAGTATTAGCACATCTTGGCAAACCATGATGACCTGCCTAAAGGGGAAACCATCTAGACCTCGACTCCTCGAGGCTTAAAGATAATCCTGAAAAATGCGTCACAATGCATACATCAGCTTTGCAGATAAAAGAAACTACGCGGGGTACTGGCCATATCGATCGTCGTACCAAGGTTCTTTAGGAAGGCGATGGACAGTATGGGAATTCAGCATATAACCTGACCTGACTCCAGAGCATCGTCTTTCACGTTTCTTCTGCAGGTTAGCTAACGCCAAAAAAACACAATGCGCCTATCAAATACGGTCTTGTCGTCCTTCGTCCTCGCTGCTCTCAGCGCGACGGCGACTGACTCCCCTGACTCTACGCAAACATGTCCAGCTCAAGCCAACTCGATTTTCTCCTGTCCTGCTGCATCATGGCCTCCAGGCCCAGGCATCGGTACTTTACTGATGCCCCAGGAGCCCGATAAAGAGTTGCAGGATATCATGAGCCAAATCGATCCGAAACGTATAGAAGCTATAATAACAAAATTGGTGAGCTTTGGCACAAGGAATACACTGAGCAATCAGACCGATCCGAAGAGGGGTATCGGCGCGTCGAGAGATTGGATTGCGGCCCAAATGAGGGAATTTGCAAAGGCAAGCAAGTAAGTTTGCTGGGTTCTGCATTCGTCGACATGGGGACAACGATGTCGCTGACACATTGGAATTGGAAGAGGACAGATGGAAGTGACGGTACCGAGCTATATTCAAGGTGTCGCACAGAGTATACCGTTTCCCGTGAGGATTAGCGACATTGTGGCCACGCTCAAAGGAAGCGTCGATCCAGGAAGAGTCTATGCTGTGTCCGGGCACTATGACAGCAGGGTGACAAATGTGGACAATTATCTAGATGATGCCCCTGGTGCAGATGATGAGTAAGTCTTTGCGGTTCTGCTTCTTGGCAACTCGTTACGACGTTGACGATCGTACAGTGCCTCAGGAGTCGCGGTCTCTATGGAGTTGGCTCGAATCATGGCAACTCACAGGCCAGCTGCAACCGTAGTGTTTGTTGCCGTAGCGGGAGAAGAGCAAGGCTTATACGGCAGTAACTTTCTCGCACAGACGTATAAGAACGCTTCAGTGAACGTGCAGGGGATGTTCACAAACGACATTGTTGGCTCATCCACGGCAGACGATGGCACAAAAGACCCTTATACCCTCCGAATCTTCGCTCAAGGTAATCCCACAACCGATAGTGCGGCCATAGCCCGCACCCGAGCTACCATTGGTGGCGAAAACGATTCTCCTGCTCGTGAACTCGCACGCTTTGTCGTTGAGGTCGGGGAAAACAAGTATACCCAAATGAATCTTCCAGTTATCTACCGTTTGGACCGGTACCTTCGAGGTGGCGACCACATTCCATTCCTTCAGCAAGGCTTCACTGCATGCCGATTCACTGAGCCAAATGAGAATTTTGCTCATCAGCACCAAGATGTCCGTGTGGAGAATGGAACGCAATATGGAGATTTAATCGAATTCAATGACTTCGACTACATTACCCGCGTCGGAAAGGTCAATGCAGCTGCTATGTGGAGTCTTGCGAATGCTCCACAGGCTCCACAGGGCGTGACAATCAATGCCACGATACTGAGCAACAAAAGCCAATTCAACTGGAAGCCGAGTAATGAAACACTTTTGGCAGGGTACGAGGTTGTCTGGAGACCAACAGACGCGCCGTTTTGGACACACTACATTCCTGTGGGGAATGTGAACACCGCTACAATCAATCTGTCAAAGGACAACGTCAACTTCGGCGTTCGTGCGGTAGGCAAAAACGGATATAAAAGCCCCGCGACTTTCCCGTTCCCTCTATGAAGTGACAGAGGATATCGAGATATTATATATACTAAGTGAAAAGTCAACAAAAAGAATATAATACGCGAATTCCAAATACAGATGAAACGTAGAATCGTACAGAAACTAGCTTGGCCGCTCCAAACCAGATCACAGCGGTTCTCACCCTTTCCTCCACTTGGTCCTTTATTGATCGTGACTTGCAGTCCAATGCTCCATCGTAGTAGCCTTTACGCGAGAAACCTCTCCGAGTAATGCATCTGCCCCATGCGGTTTGCAGCTCGCAGCTCTCGACCTGGACGAAGTAGCCAGATCTCGCACGGTTGGTACGGAACACGGAAGAATCTGCCTGAGCAGACAAGGATGGATGCGATCTGAGTTTCTTCGAATCCTGCTTTAGTACAAATTGAAAAGTGAATTCGGGTTGATGCAGCAAGGAGTTAGAAACGAAGCATGTTCATTGGTTAAAGCTGGTAATTTGGCCTGCCTCATAGTTTTGCATATAGTATTGCCCAGCGATAGACTGAGTATCCTCTTACCACTGCCTTGGGTGCTGAAGAGTGACACAAATGCTCCTTGTCCGTTACCGTGTTGTATTAACACCGTTGTGCAGTGGAAGTTCGTCTACTCGAATCGTGCGCTGTCCCATCTTTGTGCGCTCTGGCTTGGCATCACAGCATCCCTGCACATTTTCTCCGCGACGACACTAGTAGTACTAACGGCAAGACCCCTTTTGTGACAGGCCCAAGAAATCTTAACATCAAACCACCGACTTCGTCAACCCTCTGTGATACCCTGCCGACTCTCTGTCTGGCCTCTTCTGTTTTCGGCGTTGTCTACATCGTGTCGTGTGTCGTGTGTGAGTTCCATCTACTCCTCAAACTCTAGGTGAGCCATGGACAAGCGAGAGTGAAGTTGGCTCATGGCGTTGAGACTCGGCATACCTATTGCCAGGTCGCTCCTGCTGTTACGAATCCTTTACTGACTTCACTGGTGATCTTTTAAAGATCTAGAAACCATTGGAACGCTCCTTCCCAAGCTTCGTAACCAGCAGCGAAATGGGTAAGCCAGCCAGTGCTATCTCCATGATCACCAGACACAATCGGTCCTCTTCATTACGCGATTGGATTGCAACATTATATCTACTAGCAAATATCATCATTGGAGAATATGTCACAAACTTTCAAGGTGGTGAAGGTCGACTGTGCGCTAGGCCACCGAGGCAGCGTTTTCAATTTTCTCCGCTCTGAACCCAGCAAGGGAAATCAGCATCCGCCTTGTCTTCCAACACTGCCAAAACTGTCTTCAATATTGAACTTAGCTAATACCTTTCAATTTGATTTAGCCATGAACAACGGTCCTCTGCCACCGGCGCCACTAAGAGCATCTCCTGCCCCACAAGGACCTCCAGTACCAAATGGCAAGCCCACGTCTCCATACAACGAGCAGCGTAATCCGATGAGTCCCAACGCGCAGATTGCCGCTCAGACAGTTAGCTCGAAAGATCCCAAGGCTGCAGCTCAGGCTGCCAGTGACATGAGGAACGTTGTGCGGAGGAAGCTGACTGGCTACGTGGGATTTGCCAATCTACCGAACCAATGGCACCGTAAGAGTGTCCGCAAAGGATTCAACTTCAATGTCATGGTAGTCGGTAAGAATCCACTTATTTGCTCTACAAAGTGGGCTTCTAATTTCTCTAGGTGAATCTGGTCTCGGAAAGTCTACCCTCGTCAACACCCTTTTCAACACGTCTCTCTACCCACCTAAAGAGCGAAGAGGACCTAGCCTGGAAATTGTCCCAAAAACCGTATCTATACAATCAATCAGCGCAGACATTGAGGAGAATGGCGTCCGTTTACGTCTCACTGTGGTTGACACACCAGGCTTTGGTGATTTCGTCAACAATGACGATTCATGGCGACCCATTGTTGAGAATATCGAGCAACGATTTGATGCCTACCTCGATGCTGAGAATAAGGTCAACCGGATGAACATTGTCGATAACCGTGTCCATGCATGTGTATACTTCATTCAACCGACCGGACACTCGTTGAAACCGCTTGACATTGAGGTGATGCGCCGGCTGCATACTAAGGTCAACTTGATCCCGGTCATCGCCAAAGCAGATACCTTGACGGATGAAGAGATTGCGTCGTTCAAAGCTAGGGTAAAACACTGTGTATTGGCTTTTTTGACTGCTTTGGCTAATTATAGCTCAGATTTTGACGGACATCCACCATCACTCGATCCAGATTTTCGAAGGACCACGCTACGAGTTGGACGATGATGAGACTATTGCAGAGAATCAGGAAATTATGTCCAAAGTTCCTTTCGCCGTTGTAGGTGCCAACAGCGAGGTCACTAGCCCCGAAGGTCGCAAAGTCCGTGGACGTCGCTATCCTTGGGGTGTGATTGAGGTCGACAACGAAGAGCACTGCGATTTTGTGAAGCTACGACAAATGCTTATTCGCACACATATGGAGGAACTCAAGGAGCATACTAACAATGCTCTGTACGAAAATTACCGCTCCGAGAAGCTCACGGGAATGGGAGTGGCTCAAGATCCCAGTGTCTTCAAGGAAATCAATCCCGCAGTGAAACAGGAAGAAGAGCGAACCCTGCACGAACAGAAGCTACAAAAGATGGAGTCGGAGATGAAGATGGTCTTCCAACAGAAAGTAGCGGAAAAGGAAAGCAAACTCAAGCAGAGCGAAGAGGAACTGTATGCCCGACATCGCGAGATGAAGGATCAGCTCGAGAGGCAACGCAACGAACTAGAAGAGAAGAAACAGCGTGTCGAGAGCGGAAGACCACTGGAGGGTACATCAAAGAAGAAGGGGTTCTCGCTTCGCTAAGCGGCCTAGCTGTAAGCCATGTGTGACGCTTGCGCCGCACATGGGCTAAAGACACCTGCTTCCTACACGAGCTAGACTCTCAAAGAATCCCCATTTTGTCCCTTCTAGCGAATTCGATATCCCCCTGCTCTTTGTCTTTTTTCTTCACGAGATCTCGCGGATTAGATACCGTCAAGGGATGTAATGTTCGAAGAAAGGCGAGGGAAGAGTGGGAATTTGTGCTTCCGAAATTGTATTTCTTAAACCAGGTTGTTCCCTTAAAGCAAGAATTCTTCTATGGCGTGTTAGCAAAGTTGTGCTTTCCACCATTGTGTATATGTGATAGGCGTTAGTTCTGGCTTTTAGTGGATGCTGAAATATTTTGTTCGCTGATGCGGCGGATGTGTGTTTCTCTCATCTCTCTCACGCTCCCAACGCCTCCCTTCCCCTTCCCCTTCTCCCATAATCCCCCACCATTTACCTCCCTCCCTGCACCCCACTTATCGCTCTCTCCCTTCCCCGGGAATCCCTTGTTCATAGAACACAACCACGTTAAATATGATGATCCGAACCCCTCCCTCCACGCCCCGGCCGCCCTGCTTTTTATCGCACGCGCGATTTATCGAGTGGATTGGGTATGGGTATAAGAGGGGGGAGGTGAGGAGGGGATGGTATGGTATGGGGAGCCGGGGTTCCTGTCTATATTCGAGCTTTAGGACGCTTGAGGGATACATGGCCAATATATAAAAACGTTAGAAATCAGAAGCTAGCACTGAGATCTTCCGTCCCTGATAGACGTTCTAAATAACACATTTGCTCTGAAGCCTATCTAATGGAAAAAAGAAAGAAACAATGCTGCTGGGGAAATCCCGTTTAAGCAGGTCTCCTGAGGTGAAGAGAAGGAGAAGAGTAATACCAACGAGTACAAAAACAATTGCCTCTTCTTCCTGCCTTTCTTTCAAAGCATCTCCAAGTGTCGTCTTGCTCACTTCTTCGGATACTTATTCCTGAACAAGTACATACTCAGATAGTAGTCTCCAACCGCAAAGACCCCCACGGCTCCAGCCCATAGTCCGGCAACCTTCCAGCTCAGATCCCCGGCGCTGTACTTCTTGTAAACACCCATGCCCAATACCGCGCACATCGCCGTAATCACCACCGCATTGCCGACCACCACTGGGTTATCGCGGTTCGCGCTGATGTCGTCGCGGGTGTGGATGGCGCTCTCTTTCGCCTGCTCGGACTTCTTCGCCGCGGCGCGTTTGGCCTTGTCGTAGTTTTCGGAGGGGTGGTTGTAGATGTCTGACGCCTTGTCTGCGGCTTCGTGGGTGAGTTCGGAGGCGCGCTGGCTGGCGTTCGAGGCTACCTCGCGCGTTTCTTTGGAGAGCTTGGAGGCCTTTTTGGACGCTTCTTCGGAGTACTCTGAGGCTTTGTTAGAAGCTTCTTTGGAGAAGTCGGAGGCCTTGTTGGAGGCTTCTTCGGAAGAGTCGGAGGCTTTGTTTCGAGCTTCTCGCAAGTATTCAGAAGTTTTGTTCTGCGCTTCTCGCGAATATTCGGAGGCTTTGTCTGAGGTTTTCTTTGCGGCGGCGCGGGTGCGTTCTTCGGCTTCGCGGGCTTCGCGATCGGCTTGTGTTCGGGTCTTAGTGGCTTGTTCACTGTAGTCGGAGGAAACGGAGGAGATGTGCGGCGAGTTAACGTCAACTAGGGACGCGGCAGAGGCTTCTGTATCTTCGACTTGGGGTAGAGGTGGTGCACGTCTGCAGGAGGAGTTTAGTCGATCACTTGCTACAACCGTACTAACGGAGAGTATAGCAGCGTGTAGAACCAGCTTCAAAGGTAACTCCAGGATTTAGAGAGGGGAGGATTTACTTACGCCTACAGTAGATTAGCACGGCCATACTTATTTCCGTAGAAACGGCGAAGTCATGTATAGACTACTTACTTCTTCAGATGACTGCTTTGGGCCTTTCGCAGCAGCTTGAGCGTAAGACATCTTCGCGGTACTTTAGCTACGAAATGAAACTGCTGTTGATAGGGTCAGCAGTAGTTTTTGAAGTTGGACAACTGATGGTGAAGGCGATATGTACTCTGATGGTAAAGGAGAGAGCCAATTGAGAGGTGGTTCGGCGGTAGCTTGGTTAAATCTCGTGGGCCAAGGGAGCAAAGGCGGTCTCGTGAGGTTATCCAGGTTTGAGGCATGTGAGTCTTAGCTCCGACTCCCACTGGCTTCCTACGTCATCCGACCAAAGCCGTAATTACCCGACATGTTCAAAAAGCCGGAGGTTCTTTTGTATATCGAAAAAGCATATGAATTATCGAAGGTCAGAGATCATGTTTTCACGGAAAACCTTTCAGTCATATATGATTTCAATCTCGAGTCGTTCAGAGGCAAATTTGTCCGAGTAATGTCATTCCTATCCATTATGCAACTTTTTCTGGGGTTTCAGCTATGGCACCTAGTTGGGAGACGAGAGGAAGCCGGCTCCTTGGTGCAACAAGATACATTTATTATGGCCTGAGATACAAAGGTTTTCCCTAGCCCCGACTCCTCGCTCAAATGCATGGCCAATCCTATCACTATCGTAGCTTTTTGTACAGACTGCCCCTTGCTTCAGTCAGACTTACATATACGTATGATGTATTTCAGCCCAGGTCTCCCGAAATCTACCGCAGATAATAGATCACCAACCAGCAAAACGCCAAAAATAATATTGCTCCTCCCCAAAAGATCCACTTGTCCTGTTTGGCTCTCCTCTCCACCATCCGAATTGTGTCTCCGCTCACTCCCAAGGTATTTGCAACGCTATACAGCTTCCTCTGTGTGCCTTTCAGTATCTCTCTTTGATGCCCCAGATCACCAAGCACAGCCCTCCCACGTTCAAGGTATTCGTCCAACTGAGTATTTGTAGAGGACATGAAGGACTGCTCACGTAGCGCATGTGTTTCGCGATTGTAGTCGGCAGGAGAGGCGCCGAAGGAAAGGGAGGTAGGTTTCGAAGAGGGCGCAAAGGGGGAGTTGGCGGAGAGAGCAGATTGAGCGTAGGGATTTTCAGGTGTGGAGGTGTGATGCGGGCGGCGCCCTAGAAGTTCTGTGCGGTTTTGCGTGGTTTGCTGAGACACAAAACATTTAGTACCGATGATACCCAGGTAACGAAGTTACTCACGGCATCTTCTCGATCCTTCTTCAGGCGGTCAAAACATTGCCGGTAGTCTAAGAGTTCGGCGCGAAACGTTTTAATACGTTCACGAGCTTTTTCTTGTTTGGCTGGGATGAGCTCTTTCTTTGCCGTTTCCGAGTAGTCGTCTATGGTTCGGGAGAAAGAGGTGAGAGAGGCGGAGATTTGGCCTGTGATGGCCCATCAGAATCGCAATACTATGTATTCGTGGAGCACTGGAATCATCGACCTTGCAAGGCAGGCGACGATGTCGCAGGAGCTTCGGCAAAGGCATCTAAATCGCGTCGTACAGAGGATGATTGCTTAAGAGCAGAATTGAAGAGAGTATTCTACATGGGTCAGCAGAACCACTACAGACAATTCAAGAGACATACTAACCATTACGGAGAAGAACAAGAAGAAGCTGAGGCGGTCGGAGAAATGGAGGTTGCCTTTGATAGCCCTAAGAAAATGCTGCTGCTATACGTGGCTAGACCGACCGTTAATTTACCGGAGACCCTGGAGATCACTGCATGCGGCGAGCGAGAGACTCCGACGCTCATTATGAAGCTGACGACGCTCAACGCTGCGCTGAGGACTTGTGGTACCCAATTACTTCGAATGGGAAATACGAAATGCTGTCACTGCTGATAAAGGGGAGCACAGGTGCACGACTGTTAAGATGCTTTGACTCGACCAGGCATTCTGCGTTTCGATGAACCACCGATTATTCTCCGCAGGCGTTACCGGCCGTACTGAGTCGCCTCCTTGAAACTTATCTCTCACTGCTTATTGCCTGGAAGTGGGTTATAAATAAAGTCTTCTCTCAGCTGTCCCGGGTCCGCCGCATTTCGAATCCTCCGTTTCAAAGTGTGGGGAAGAACCTTGGCAGCTGGGTGCCTTGGAACCAAGGTTGACTGACCCATTCGTTCATGACGACAACCTTGATTTCTCAAATCCTTTGTTGACCATTTTTGACTCGTCATTTGTTATGACTTGTCACAAAGGGCATTCATGGACTGCTCTCATTACTTCCAATAACACCTAATCAACAGTTGCGCGAAGGTGCTCAACGTCCTACACCTTCAGGTCACGATATACATCACTGCGCCTGTACTACCTCGGCATCTCTGAACATGCATCCTTCATTATCAACATCCTACCTTCTCCCGGCCATCCTACTTAATCCTGTCCTCTTCCTCCACAGCCTCAACACCATCCTCTCCAGGGTGCTACCTCCTACAGTGGTCGCCTCCCCAATACAGCCACCTCCATACTCAAAACTTGGTCCCTCCGCAAACCATCCACATCTCGATATCCACGCTTCAGAAACACTATGTTGGTGCTACACAGTCCTGATTATGGTTGTGCAAATGATTGTCTTCGGGAGGATCAACAATTTAAGGGAGAAGAGGAGGGAAAGTAAAAGAACGAAAGAGACGCGCCTAATACCTATGAGGCAAAGCATGAGCAAGGAAGGAAAGAAAATGAACGGACATGCACGTTATCCAAATGGTGTAAGCGCCTCGCCAAATGGCAGAGAAGTCCACGAGAATGACAACATCCAGCCGCAACCTCAAGATAAGGATTATCCGTCCAGTGAAACAGATAGTGAGTCTGCGGGGACGGACAGAACCACCGACTCGGAGATCATTCTCTAAGTCCAGGGCATCGTCCACTTTGGATTGCTCTTCCGGCGTTTCAGCATACAGGCATACAGGCATAAAGGCATATAGAAAGGCGTCAAGGAGATTTCACAAGGCTTCCACAATGCAGGAACCCAACATCACTGGTTCAAATTTGCTTGTGTGTTCAGCCTATTCGAGGCTTGCAGAGATACCCCTCGGAATTAGAAAAGAGCAGACGGCTCTCACGATGTAGGAGCCAAGCAAGCATGTTTTTGCAGGCAGTCAGTTCGTACTATGCTTTGAGGGATACCCTCTTTGAAGTAGAGTAAGCATGGGCCGTTCTCACACAACCTACTAACCGAGTATCTCGCCAGTGACCTTTCTTGCTCCTTTAACATTGCTCCTGGGGCTCTCAGTCTCGCAATGCGAGGAGTAAGTGAATCTGCACTTGAACATAAAAAACCCGGCAGCTTTACCATGCCCGTCTCGACTACGCTCGCGTGCAATGTCAACAATCCTTTCAATTCTCCGCCCACCAATGCTACCAGTAGGTTAGGAAGCACCCGCTGAGTAGCCCCCAGCGGCCTCCTTTCCGTGTTTCGAATTTGAGCATTCCCCTTCGTTCCCTCTGCTGTCAACGAAATCATCACAAGCCCGTAAGGACGTCCAAGAGCCGTGCGAACCATGCCATCATCTCCATACCACTTCTCGTGGTTGACACCAACGCAATGGATGGCAGCATAGTTGGAAATACCCAATGTGTGGTTCGCGATGTAAAACCAAAACCTTACAGAAATAATCACAGAGAAGAGAAGCGTTGATACATCTATATAAAATCATACTTGTACATCCTAGAACATGACAGTTTCAGGTATCTTCTAGATGACGCCCATGGTGTAAATGCCGCTAAACTCCTTTTCCGGCACGCTGGCGTTGTACATTGCTTTTCCTGCCTAGGAACTTCACAAGGCCAGTGTTTCCACTCTTCCCAACCTTCGGTTGTGGCGATGGATGTGTACTATCGTGCACTAATTTCTCCCCACCCTCAGTTATTACCATATTATGCTCCTGAGCTGTTCTTATTTCTCGGTACGAGCCTCGGTAGCGTCGTGGGCTGCTTTCGGCACCATGGCGTCACTCTCGCTGTGGCCCGTGGTCCCTTGCCACCTGTTCTGTCGCGGCCTTCGCTCGTTCTGTCCTCCCTGCATCGTCGTGAGGGTTTTCCGCTTCCACTTTCGACGCCCGTGAGGAAGGTTTTGTTGGTGGTAGTGCTGACGTCGCTGCTGCGTCGGCCGTAGGCGATGCCTCCGCGGAAGGAACTTCGCCCTCGGTGCCCACCTCTCCGTCCTCATCATCGTTCGCTAGTTCATCCCCGTAGACATCTGGATGTTCCCTGAAACAACCCTGCATTGTCTTGAAATGTTCGATACAATCCATGCCCTTGGGCTCATCCTTTGAAAATACAAAACAGCTAAACGCGGCCCGGAATTGCTCTCCGCAGGGACCATGGGCCATGCCGCCGAGACAGGGGCAGTCCCAGTTTATTTCGCCGGTTTCTTCGTTGAAAGCGCCTTCTTGGGAGGCTTCTTCTTCGGTTTCTTCCAGTTGTCCGGGGTCGACGGCGGCGGTTGTGGTTTGGGCGGATGAAGGGGAGTCGATGGGGGAATTGGAGGGTGAAGGTTTGGATTGACGGGAGGCGGATAGGGATTCGAGAGTTGGGAGAGCGGAGTCGTCAGCTTGGGCGGAGGGGGACGGTATTGAGTCTGTAGTCCGTGAGCATAGATAGTGTTAAAGGGGAATCACACTTGTTTACAGGCAGGTTCATCAGCAAAGACATTGCTGGTGTTGTAGTAATAGAGGCCTCCAATCGCTAGACCCCATCGTATAGCATTGTTTTTCCAGCTTCGGGACCTTTGAGCTGGTGGCGCTGTGGAAAGAAAACGCTGGGTGCGGGCTGCGCGGAATGATGGTAATGACTGGCGGGCAAGTATCCTTGACGCTGATCTGATCATGGCGGACGGTTATGAAGAAATGAGGAGGAAAATGAAAGCTAATGTACATTCGTTGTATGAAGCGTTATGAGGTAGCTTCAAACTTTTGGATGAGCGAGGTTTGTCAGCGTAATTTTGGCGTAATTTTCGGTTCGTGACGTCTCCTCCCATGCTACAGAGGTATTAAGGTATATCGTCGATTCATACAATTGGTGTTTCGCTAGTAAATTCAGGTGCTAACAATCGTTTCTCCGTTTACTGATCTAATGTTCTATCTAAGTCGGGTCTCAACTGTAGACCGAAATCGTGGACAATCTATGATGTATGAACAACGCTCTTCTAAACTCCAGCCCGACCTTTCTATAATTCTATCCAAATTCTACCTCCACAACTGACCTTATCACTAGGCTCTTCTGGGGCTAAGAAAAATTATGCTTAGTAGTATATGAAAAGAATGGCTTCTAGCCATGAACTTTAGGCAAAAGAGTTACTACCATGTATTGAAGGTTTGAGATCTGCTGCACGAAGTTGCTGAGATGATCTAGAGATCCAGAGATGCTCGGGAGGATTGTCCTGCCTCCATTGATGATTCTCTTCCCCTTATTGTCTTGATTTCGAGATTCGCAAGGCCGGCTGAAGGACGAATGAGCATATTGACAACTTGCAGACCGGGTGGATACTTGTATTTTGAGGCTTCCTCGATACCCTCTAATTTCGATTGGTCAGACAACAGATCCTTAGAAAAAGACGTTAGGAGCTAACCAACTTACTATATTCAATATAGCCAAATTCCACGACTGCAGGCACCCAGACTGTAACGGCGATGATTTGGCCGAGAGTCCATATTTGAGAGACCAGGTTGTTACCGTAGAAGAGACGGTACAGGTAGATGTGATATCCAAAGCATGTCGTCCAGAGGAGAAGGAGGAGACCATTGCTCAAGGCCGAAATATTTTTCGAAGAGATCCTATTTCGTGTAATCTTGAGTGGCAATTTCTTGCATGCTTTGAGCGCTCGGCACAGGTGTGAACCCTTTGGCTGGTGATCTGATATGTGCTTGGCGATGCACCAGAGGCCGCACACGATGCAACATGAGTATATTGCAGAAACCAAATAAAGGTTGATTTTGATCGGGTTGATAGCTCCCTGCAGGATTGAGGAATTTGACCCGCAAATTAGATCACCAAGCTCGAGCAAGTACTGGCCATTACCGTCATACATAGACCCTTCTGCGAATTTTGTCGCTAGAGATCCAGTCGACAGAGCAACCGTGACTACTAACAAAGTAATAATATAACAAGATAGCCGGCCATAGCGCGAGATAAAAGTGAGTGTTAATACAATTGGGACAAATCCGTTCATAGACAAAGGAATCAACAACATCAGGTCAAAACGTGGAAGTGCCCGGTGGTTCATTGCCGCAAGGACTGCAGTTTGTCTTCCAAATGCCCGAGCAGCGATCTCGATCGCAGAGATGAAAAAACACTGGTTTTTGTGAAATTCAACGAGGGCGGTGGCTAGAGCATGAGAGTGATATCTTTCCCTTTCTCCTTATTTGATGACCAAAATTCGAGTCCAGCCAAAGTAAGACAAGCAATGAGGGCGATACTTATTTGCAGAAGCAATGATATGAAGACCTGGTTAATGTCAGAGGATAGTATATGGATACCTAGTAGAAAATTGAAAACTACCTACTCCTATGCCTCCAAGGTCAGGATTGGACGTTCTAGACGAGCAAATTGCGTCTATGCAAGCCTGCAACGAATGAGTTGGATTCGGTGCTGCCATGGGGTCTAGCCTGGAATAGGGGAACAGCTCTTGCTCGGCACAAGCGCAGGCGAAAGATGTAATGCCCGTACAAGTGTCCGATTTCAGAGAGCACTCAGACCTGAGGCGACCGTATATCGGGCAATTCTTGCATAGTCAGCATCACTATGGTTGAGCCCAAGCAAGACGAAAGGTTCTAGGAGCGCGTTGACTTGATCCTCAATATTCATATCACCTAGCTGATCGCCAGTCTTATATGGCATCACAGTCAATGATGCCCACAAGCCACAAGTGACAAGGTTGTTTGGCATGGTGGGATCCAGCATGCTGCCTGAGTCATTGCATACCGAGGTGCAACTATCAGCCTGGAGAATTTTGTCCCAGTCTTCATATGACCCATCCGACCATTTGCTTTTCTCTTGGCAAGGAGGAATAGCAGGCGTCGTATCGCCTGTAAAATCCAACCAAAGTTGAATCGAAGAAATCGTTATTCCAATCATCGCGTACCCTCAAGAGTTTCTTGTATGATTGATAAGATACGCCATGCGCAATGAGTCGTGATATCAAAACCGATGAGCCGTCAATGACAAGTATCACTGAGGCGCGGTTGCGGCTGTAGGATCCCCAAAGTTCATCCGTGCACCCCTTATACCCTCTTGCCGCTGAAAGTCGCCGCTGGATATGTACACTTCATTGGACAGACAAAGCCTGACAAATTGTGATGCTGAATGCGGTAGCTTGCAAAAAAACTCCATCAACGCAAGACCCCTGGATCGTGAACCACTGCCTAATTTAGACGTCGTCTCATCTACTCCAAACCCTGAACAGATTTCATTCTGCAGCAGACGTAACCTACGCAAAAAGCTTTTATTCTCTCAGGGAGCAAATATTCCACTTGAATACTAAATAGCAACATACATATTCTCGATCACGAACTACTATGAAAGAAAAATTAAATGTTAAGAACAAAACAGCTTGCTGTTACTGAGAAACTTGAACAATTTTGATATTTTGGACATATCAGCTTCATGATGGTCGCGAATTGTGAAGTTGTCAGCATTTGGCCTTCCTCTGCTTAGCATTGATACTAGAAACTTCCCGAGTACGATATCATCTCCCTCTTAAGGTATCTACGTATCAAAAAATTCAAAGCCCACTCTTCTGATGCCCCACTCGCCAGATGCTTCTCCCCGGCAGCTCACTCGTCCCCAGAATCATCAGCAATGTCCGGTCCGCCAAAACCCAAGCACAACCTTGCGGTGTGGATCTAACGCTCAAACGCGTCAAGACGTGGACTTCTCCGGGCAGCGTCGACTTTGATAACAGTCTGCGCCTGAACGCGTCTACCGTGGAAATCCCATTCGCTAGCCATCATGAGCGGTTTCGAAACCTGTCAGCGCAATTCCATCAAGCCATTTCCAAAGACCCTGCAATGTTTGAGAAGCACAAGCAGGGGAGCCACGAGTCGGTCATGCTTGAATCAGGAGCCTACCTTGTGGAGTTTAATGAGACGGTTGATGTGTCTTTGGACTTGATGGGGCAGATGTTTGTGCGTAGTTCGTTGTTTCGTTCGGGGGCATTGTTGAGCGAAGGTGTGATGGATAGTGGGTACAAAGGGGCGGTAGGCGCTATGCTGCAGGTGGCAAATCCGCATGGTTTGTTTCTTTTTCGGGATGCTCGTTTGGCGCAGATGGTCTTTCATCAACTGAGTGAGCCTGAGGAGGGGTATAGGGGGATGTATCAAGGGTCGAGGTCAGTGTGAGGGCTGAGTCGATGTGTCAGTTCTGAGTCGTTGCTTGCAGCAATCAGGAGTCACAGCGTGCATCGTCAGCGTCTGTAATAGATAAGTTGTCGACACTGTACTGAATTTGCAGGCCATTTGCCAGGAATGTGCAAACAGTATCAATTTCACATCGTTTCGCGGATCATTGATCAAATAAAAGGCCAAATACGTTTCGAATCTCAGAGACTAACCTTTTCCTAACTATGAGTAGTATATCTGCGAGACGTTCACTAATATAGTCGTGTGTGTACTACCAAGCTAGATGTCCGATATGATGTGAAGGTGTTCAGGTTTCATGTCTTCTTTCATGAAGGCTTAGCCATGTGTCTGACCTCTGGGTCCGCAAAGTCATACTTCTTCTCTGTAGCCAGTTCTTTGTTTCATCTAGCACCAATCCCAGGGTACAATGAACATCGTACACAACGCTTGAAGAATTCTGCAGCTGTGTTTGAGTGGATTCATTCATGTGTACCAGTTCACTGCGGACGACACTTGGGCAGCCCGTGGTAAGCCACTGGTAAGGCAGGTGCTTAGCGTGCAATCTTCCTAATCTACCCACGTATAATTTTGCACCGTTCAGTCTCTCAAGTGCTCAAACCATGTTATCATCGTGTCGTTCCAGAAAACAGATTCGGCAGCCGAAGAATGTGATACGGTAATCTTGCCGGTTGGTGACCTTCTTCCACAAGAAAAGGTTGGCGCTGTCGCTGCCTTTCCAACTGGGACTAGATCAAACGCTCGAAGCCATCTACGTGACCGATTGTAAAATATCAAACTTGCCCGTTCCTGCAAGGTTAGAGCTTAAGTGGAGCTCTTCGTGTTCTTGTTGAGAAGGTAAATTGTACTGCACAAAATCCTGGTCTCCGCTTTTCAAGGCAGGTAAACAGCTATAATGGCAGCGTAGTACTGCACGTAATCAATACCAGGGAAGCATTATAAGTGAAACGTCTTAAAGCCGATCGGTAATATTCTAGGACACTGCCAGTCTGATCAACCGGCTTCTTAAACCTCCCGAGACTTCAAACTCTAACTTGCTCAGCAGTATCACTAAAGCAAAAGCTGAAATATCTACTAGATGAAGAGACAATGCGATGCCTGAAGCAGAACATGTAGCATGAAAATAACATCAAGCTAGCTTCAGACTTTCACCAGAGCGAGAAAGGAATCATACCAGTAGAAGAAACCCAGTTTCATAAGAAAACCACAAGAGACACGCACTAACTACATAGATGCTAAATCCTGGCTCATTGTCGATGCGATGACAAGGTTTCGTACAAGAAATAAATAAATCATGACAATGCTCGTGTAAAAACAGACCGACTAGATTGCAAGAGTTCATTGAAGCCAAACATGGAAGAGTGGGGAATGCCGTTGAAGCGGATCGCTAATACGAAGACGGGGAATCTCTATCGAGCAAAGGGTCCATGTGAGAGAGGACCTAAGAGTACTACGAGTAAAAGAGCCTATGTGAGTCCACTTTGTACACGACAGATAACTACAGATGGACCAAGGGAAGAGAGAGGGTCGACACAATAAGAGGGAAGCCAATACGCGGCAAAATTTTAACGAGACTTTATTCAGTTCAGGCGCGCTTGGTTCTAGTGAAACTCCATGCTGTCACGTGCGCACCATCACTCCTTGATATGTTGTGAATCGATAGAGATGCTTCCTCAGAGAGATTTAATCACATGCAGAAAGAGGATCCCCGCCAGAACTTCCTCATCTACTGTAAATCATCTAAGCTACCTATTAAACGCCGATGGCCTCAGAAGTAAATCCTCAGAAGTCCGAGGTATGGAATCCAGCTCGTTTTACACTCAGTCGCGCTTCAACAACCTACGAAGTACCGTTTGCTGTAATCATCCTCAATCAGCCGATAGAAGACAAACCTCTACTGGTGGACATATGCAGTAGAGGTAAGGTCCAAGCGAAGATAGCCCAAACTAGTCTCTGTTGACTGATATGAATGGTAGCTGCAATGGTGTATTGTGCTGATGGAGGAGCAAATCGTCTATACGACCTTGGACTTGAAGGGGAAGAAGAGAAGCTCTGTGTTCGCAAATAATTGGAAACTTGCGATCTGCTCAAGGCTAACTTCCTTAAGCGACCTGCTGCTATCTGCGGAGATTTGGACTCAGTGCGCCCTGACGTTCTCAGCCATTACAGACAACGAGGTGCCCGAATCTTGAAAGACGCAGATCAGTATTCAACAGATTTCCTGAAGTGCTTGAGTTTTGTAGCAGAAAAAGTACGAAGTCAGGCCACAAAAGATTCTCGGAATTTCCAGCGCCATGATGTCGCCATCTTCGGCGGCCTAGGCGGTCGAGCCGATCAAGCCTTTTCTAATCTGAATCTTCTGTATGCAAATCAAGGCGATCGACATCCCAGTCGATTTCCGTCCTTGGTTATCCGCGACTTATATCTGATCACGCCAGAAAGCATTATCTTTTGCTTGCGCGAGGGTGAGAGCGAAATTACGACCCCAGTGGCTCCTGGAGCCCTTGGTGAGAGTGTTGGCATTATTCCACTTGGTACGCCTGCAACGATAACAACCGAGGGTCTTGAATGGGATGTGAAAAACTGGCCTACCGTTTTCGGCGGGCAAGTCAGTACTAGCAACCACATCAAGAGCGCTTCCGTAACGGTGAAATCAACGGCAAGGGTACTGTTCACCGTTGAGATTTCGAAGGAGCCTTATACAGGAGATAAAGCATACAAACAATTCGCGAATTAGAATTACTATCCAACCCCACCCCCCCCACCCCCCACACCATCCCCATACCAAGCGCGCACACATATCTCTCTCCCGCGAAATAACGTACAACACTCCCCCAAGCCCCAAAAAATTTAGCGCTCAACCAGCATAATTCGCATGTGGGCTCGGAGACCTTTTCTCAACAAAAAAAAAACCGACAAGAACACCCACCACAGCCCGTTCTAAGCGTAGCTACATAGGCATAGGAGTGTGCTTTTGTGCATCTGCCGTCCGAAGAAAACGCGGGGATCGTCAATTGTTTCTTCGTTTCCGCGCCCGAATTATCTCATGAGGGGGTTGGAAAACCGTACTTTTGAACGTTGACGGAGGAGAGAGAGAGAGAGGGGTCTTTCCTTTGGGGGGTTTAGTTTACAGCATATGCATCACAACCCTTCATCCATATTGGTGAATCGCGCAGTTTGATTCGAGAGGCTGTAGGTCTGGCAGGATTCAAGCATGGGAGGGGGGGGGTACGAGGATAGGAAATGGGGGAGAGAAGGTGTTGGAGCAGTTACTGGAATGACTGAAGCGCTATGAGATAGAAGGTCAAAACAGATAAGTAACTCGACGGATGGGAACGCCGGCGTCCCATAAAAGTGAGATTGAGCAACGCTAAATTCCGAACCCATCCCATCCCATCCTCATTCTCCCCATTACGACAGTCTCCCTCCCCACTCACTAACCACCAAAACCACACACTACCCACTATTAACTTGCTACGCGGCATCCCACCAACTGCCTCGAGCTCCCTGCATTACTTTCTCGCCGACGGCGCTGCAACATCACTCCCCCCTGTCGAGTTAGTGGGCAAGGTGCCATTGAGGACCTGTGGCGCCGTATATCCCACCGGCGGCGCCTGACCTGCCTGCAGCCCACCCTCCTTGCCGGCCGTGGCATCCGGATGGGTTTGGGCATCGGATTTCTGGGGCAGCTGGGACTTGTCAGGGGAGTAGGAGGCGAGGTGGGAGATAAGGGCGATTTTCAGAGAGGGGAGGTCGGTGGTGGGGATGGTATCGTAGCTTCCCTCGCCAACTTTCTGTACGACCCAGTGGAGCTGGTCTGCTAGTTTCGGGACGACGGCTTGGGGGTGCAGAGGCGTACTTTCTTGGATCAGGGATTCGGTGAGGGGAACGCTGATGTTGAGTTGTTTGTTTGGCGAGGATATGGGCATCTGCGAACCTGAGAAGATGGCCGCGGTACCCGCAAGCTTGGAAACGTCTGCGTAGTTGTCTGGGGAGGACTTGTCGTAGGGGCCGATGTAGATGAGGATTTGATGGGGCCCGGAGAGCTCGGACATGTCGCACTGAACGTTGGCCGACCATTCGAGGCGCGCGGTTGGAGTTTGCGGAGCACCGGAATCGACGCCCTGGAATGAGTGGCTGTTTATATCTGGGCCGTACAGCTCGTTCACTTTCTGCGTGGCCTGGGTTTGTAGACTTGCCGAGGATCCACTGCTTGGCTGAACCTCTGGGTACGCATAGCCATACGTAAAGATACTCTCCGCGGTACTGACATCATTAGACGTCCACTCTTTCGCATCCGGGTGCCGGAAGGGATACAAAGGTGTACTGATATCATCTGGCCCTAGGCCCCCAAGCGCTTGTGTCGGCGATCTGGGGCCTGGGGTTACAACGAGCCCTGGGTGAGAGGCTTGATACATGGCCATAAGACGGTCTACGTTGCAGTGATGGAGCCAGAAGATGGGATCGAAGGCTGCTTGCGAAACGAAGACCATGTTTCCGCCTACGTCGACGTGGATGACGTTGTGGATGCCCTCAAGATCGGAGGAGAATTGTTGGTAGGTGGTGTCGGTAAAGAGGTCGAGGGTTTGTTGTTGGCGGGATGGGGATGAGCTGACTAGGATGCTGTCGTCTGAGCCGCGGATAGTTGTTGCGCCGAGTCCCTGTGGAGATTTGTTAGCGGTGGCTGCGATTAAGATTGTAGCAGGAAAGGATGAGTATGTAGCTTACTGAGTTTGGATCCTGAGGCTTCAGAAAGCGGTAGTTAGAAAGTGGATTTGGGATTGTTGTGGACCCAGATCCAGGCTTGACGACGGTAATAGTAGTCTCTTGCACACTGGCAGGGATGTGCGACTGGGTATCCGGAGAAGCCCAATCCCAATACGGAATGCGGACCTCTTCTGCAGCTGCCTGATACTTCGCCTTGTCGGAGCCACTAAACTGGTCTGCAATCGATTTTGCTTCCTTGTAAAGTACTTGCTACCAATTCGTGATATGTTAGCAGGGGAATATCAGGATGTTAGCTGAGTACGGAAAGAAAAACGCACCTCCAGAAGCACGAGGTAAGGTCTATGCCAAGTAGTGAAAATGGGCGAACTGTGTTCGCAATATCCTAGCCCTGGATTGACAACCGAAGAAGCTGGATATTGCCATGGAGTCCAAGGATATCCGTGGATTCCTAGACCGAAACACGATTAGAAAATGCTTGCTATAACCGCGAGAGAAAGCGTCTGTCTCACCACTTAATTGGTAGTAGCTTAGATCTTTGCTTTCATCGACGTTCTGAAGGCTTTCGAGAGCGAGAAGTAACATATTGAAGACGTCTGGATGATTCTTTTGGAGATCGTTAATCTCTCGCCGCAGGGCGACTTTTCCACAACCAACGACAGGGGTGAATGTGGAGTTTTTGCCATTCCCATCGCCTCCGCCTCCTGAGCCGCTTCCATTTCCAGAGCCTCCGTGGTATGTGTTGTTTGAATAGGGGCCGCCACTAGGGGAGGAAGGCGATGTACTGCAGTAAACTCCATACCCACTGGTACAGGCTGGAGGCGTATAGATCGGAGTTGTAGGAGTGTAAATAGCAGTGGTACAGTCCTTGCCGTACTTGTCGGTGCAATGGGCCGGTGGTGTGTATATCGGAGTAGTGCAATGACTGTCGTAGATATCGGTGCAAGACGAAGATGAGTGGTATACTGGAGTAGTGGGACTATAGACAGGAGTAGTGGGGCTGTATACTGGAGTGCTGTAGTCCTTGCCGTACTTGTCGGTATAAGTAGGGGGCGAGTATACTGGAGTAGTCGGACTATAGATAGGAGTACTGGGGCTATAGATAGGAGTGCTGTAGTCCTTGCCGTATTGGTCGGTGTAGCGAGAAGTAGTAGAACTATATCCTGGACTGCTAGAACCGTAGACTGTTGTAGTCGAGATGTAGACAGTTTTTGGGCTGCAGACAGAAGTAGTCGGGCTGTAGACTGGAGTACTGGAGCTGTAGACTGGAGTGGTATGACTATAGACGGGAGTACTGGAGCTATAGACGAAAGTACTGGAGCTGTAGACTGGAGTACTGGAGCTGTAGACTGGAGTACTGGAGCTGTAGACTGGAGTACTGGAGCTGTAGACGGGAGTACTGGAGCTGTAGACTGGAGTAGTGGAAGGTGGTGTATACAATGGAGTACTACTGTAGGGTTGACAAACAGAGCTCGGCCCATACGCATCTACCCATCAATCATTAGCAGGAGTAGACCGATAGCAAACCATACTAACAGGCACTGTTCGTCACACAGTCATAACCTTGAGGGCAGGCGCCGTAACCATACCCACATTGTGGATTGTGGGTCTCAGGCAGGGCTATTCCATTGACCAACGTCGGAGACAACAAGAACAGCGATGAAGCGAAAAGCTTGAGAACGGAATTGAACTTGTCCATGCTGGACGCTTCACAGCAGGAAAAATCTTTGCGGCGAATTTGGAGTCTTGCGTACGAGAATTTAATCTAGATGATGAGATGAGAGAATGGGCAGGATGGAGAGAGGAATCCTTGAGGTATAGGAGCATCTTTATACAGCAAGGCCTCGTATTCAGATAGCTCTTGCCAAAAGCAAAGCTGAAGTGCTCTCAGTACTGTGTACGAGCGTACTGGCTCTTGAGGTTGAAGATGCAGGCAAGTTCCGTAGTAGCTATGATGCATTGGGAAGGCTGAAATTGAACACAGCACCGATGAATACGAAGCTGAGTTTTGGGGAGTAAAAGTTTGACCACTCTCCTCGCTTAAGGGAAGAAATCTAGGAAGTGGCTGTACAAGTTTGAACATGAGGGCGAAGAGTCTACTCGTACTAGGGAAATGTAGATGGAAGAGGAAAATCCTTTGGGCTGAGTACGTATTCTGGAAAACGTAATGAAATCTTCCGTTGTACTACAGTAACGTGGGCAGGTTCGTAGCACCTTGGACCATGTGCATAGCAGGAAGCCGGGTGAAGGTCTTTCGTATATGGATGTATTTTCAGCACAACATTTTCCACACCCGTGATCGTTGCTACGACTGCGCTGCGATCTGGCCAGCTATGTAGCTCGTGGAGATGCAGACCAGCCATGATATACTCACTCCTTTTGACACCCAGGATCATGTTCCACAATGCTATCTGTCCGTCTCAGCACACATCTCTCTGACGGCTATCATTACACGCTGTTTCTTGATTGCCGCATCAAGTGGGAAATTGCCTGAGTTTGAGCAAAGGACATACCAGATTGACTTCCAAGCCCATCCAAATTAATTGGGGACTGTGTGGCTCGCGTATTCAGGTATCTACGCCTTGAAAGGAGTGCCATGGCGGAGTCTGCCGCGTAGGTGATGACGCCAATACAGCCTTTGATGGTCCAAACAGAAAGAAGTTCTCCCAGAGAGAACGATCCTAGCTCTCAATCCCTCTCATCCAGCCATATAACCCGAATTCCTGGTCATCAGGGGCTTGTTGCTGCCAAGGACCTCTGACTTTGGGCTAGTCAACCTGGCTGAGAAATGTCCTCGTACTGTTTTGCTTGTTCAAAGTTCTGGGGGATACCGAACGATATTACTGGTAGCCTGGGAGCAGCCATCGTCTCGGGAATAGAACCTATGGCTGATTACCGCACCATCCCCTCGTACTGTATCGTCGTGCGCAAAACACCGTAGCAACTACTCCCAAATTTAGCGAGAATTGGCCAAAACTTCGTGTAGTATACTAGTAAGGTAGGTAGGTAGTGCCTTGGGTACCAGAATGTTCGCTAAGGTACCTACGCGAGCGCTATAAACGCCTCTGAGCCGACCTCGTAAACAAACCTTATAAGGCTTGGCATGTTAGTGCGGTTGTGCCTTATTCTATTCAACGTTTACGTAGGTACCTAGAATCGCACCACTCACGGAATCACCTGAGGTTCAGCCAGCCTTAGCCCTGCTCGGTCAAGCATCCGGGCCATGAAGACATGAACCCGTAAATCGATGTATTTACAGAGTTGTCGATCATGCTTGAGCAATTGGTGGCTTCTCGTATGTTTCACGACACGAGGATCTACGTACCTTTAGCTCGTGGTCTGAGAAAGGGCTGGCTCCTTTGGCATTTCGACACGATTGCGGGAGTGCTATTAACTTAATGTCGCGGTCGGCTGATCTCAGCGAGTGAGGTAGATGTGACCAGACAGTGCGACGAACCAAAAAGTACATTAGACGAATCAAGGCTTGATTGCGTCTGTGTACGTGAGTTTTGTTCAGCTGCCAA